>ERZ1066135.4-NODE-4-length-286921-cov-15.650837_pt1 | contig 286921 bp, 240 predicted proteins | sample MGYA00382782_ERZ1066135 | MGnify/ENA primary metagenome ERZ1066135 (study PRJEB33369, sample SAMEA5778365) | biofilm metagenome | biome: Industrial cooling water; feature: Water cooling tower basin; material: Biofilm | place: United Arab Emirates | collected... | reverse complement strand
GGGTAGTCTTCCAAAACTACGCCCTGATGCCGTGGATGACCGTCGCAGAAAACATCCGCTTTGCGATCGCCACGGTGTATCCCCAAATGCCAGTCGTCGAGCAAACCGCGATCGTCCAACAGTACATCGGCCTCGTCGGGCTCCAGGGGGCCGAACGCAAACACCCCCATGAACTATCCGGCGGCATGAAACAGCGAGTCGGCATCGCCCGTGCCCTCGCGATCAATCCCCAAATCTTGTTGATGGATGAACCCTTTGGCGCACTGGATGCGTTAACCCGTGGCTTCTTGCAAGATGAAATCGAGCGCATTTGGGAGCAAGACCGCAAAACTGTGATTTTGATTACCCACAGCATCGAGGAAGCCTTGCTGTTATCTGACAAAATTGTGATGATGACGCGGGGGCCTGCGGCCCGCATTGCCCAGGTATTGGATGTGCCCTTTCCCAGACCCCGCAAGCGCGAAGAACTAGATCAATATCCTGGTTATCATACGCTGAAAGCGGCGATGGAAGAGCATTTATCCAACGAAACGCGAGCCGTCGAGCAAGCTCGCATCCACGCCTCGGCATAGAGGCACAGTAAACGCTGATTGTAACCTTAATCAAGTTCACACTCACAACTCAGATAAGGCGTTCTTTTATTCAAGTGCAATCAATTTAATCATTTAAGTTGATGCTTAAAAGTATTCTTAGATGAGGCGAGAGTCAGTTTTAATCCTACTTTGAAGGAGCAATAAACCATGCCAATGCCCGAAGTTCCCCCCATTACCGCCACCCTTTTGGCCGCCAAGCAACAGCAAGGTCTCACCTTTGCCGATCTGGGGAGTAAGCTCGATCGCGATGAAGTCTGGGTTGCGTCCGTGTTCTATCGCCAAGCCACCCCATCGGAGGCAGAAGCCACGCAGTTACTATCAGCGTTGGGCCTGGGAACAGAACTCGCCAGCGAATTGATGAGTTATCCCACCAAAGGCTTGGGGCCACTGGTGCCGACCGATCCGCTCATCTATCGTTTTTATGAAATCATGCAGGTGTATGGGATGCCGCTGAAGGATGTGATTCAGGAGAAGTTTGGGGATGGCATTATGAGTGCGATCGATTTCACCCTGCACGTTGAGAAAGAAGAAGATCCCAAGGGCGATCGCGTGAAGATCATCATGAATGGCAAATTCCTGCCCTACAAAAAGTGGTAGAGCTGGCCAGGGCAGTTGGGTGGTGATCGCGGTGGGTCAACGGTTATTGGTGGGACACGGAAGGTTGAGGCGATCGCGCTGTCCCGGCTGCACCACAGGTCACGGTCGGTCGCCAAAGGGAGTATTCCGGATGGGCAGGGGCTTGACTCACCAGCACCACAGTCCCATCTGCTGTTTGCATCCAACTTTGCGCTTCCAACAGTAACGGAGTAGGCACAGCGTCAGCGGAACCTGGAAACTGCGGCACGGCGGTTTGGGGTGAAACCATGAGCTCGGTTAAGGGGACTAAGGCGCGATCGCTCCCTGCGGTAATCTCTGGCCCTTCAGGCACTCCGACACCGGGAACAACGACAAACTCGCTCGTCGCTTGCCCCAGTTGCCGAGGGGCACAACTAGCCGCAATCTGATTGGCCGGATCCGCAAAGTTCACTGGCAATGCGGCCAAGCCCCGATTGGGATCGACGTTCAGGGTATTGAGGGTGACGGTGCCATTCAACCCAAACTGGGAACTGGCGGTAATGTCGCTGAAAGGGGTAAGCCTGGGCTGAAACAGGAGGCCAAAAATGGCGTTGGTGGTGATGGTGATATTGCCGCCCCGCCCGCTGAACGCATTGGCCGTAATGTCGCTGTTTTCCCCCAAGACCCCAATGATGAACGGAGTGCGAATGGTGATGTTGCCGCCATCGCCCCCGGCCTGGGCGTTACCCGCTGTTGCCGAAATCAAACTGTTGCGCCGCAGCAAAATCAGATCATTGACATCCAGAACAATGTTACCGCCTTGAGAACTGGCAGTTTCAGCCGTGATGGAGCCTTGGCGATTGAGTTCTAAGCGATCGCTATGCAAACTGATGCTGCCCCCGGTGCCACTTCCCTGGCTATCCACCGCGATCGCCGCCCTATTCTCAATCTTGACTCGGCCAGCCTCCACCCGAATGCTGCCCCCGTTCCCACTGGAACCGGGGGTCGTGCTGGCAAAGAGGCCCGTACCTTGACCACTCAGGTTCAGTTGGTCGGCAATTTGCACAATCAGGTTGCCTGCGGCTCCCGCCCCCGCCGTATTGGATGACACTCGCCCGCCCTGGCCCAGAGTTGCTGACCCGGCGGCGATCGCCACATCCCCCGCCCCGCCGCCCAATTGACCACTGCTGACGCTGACCTCGGCTCCCTGTTGAATCGACAGTTGACCCGCCGTTTTTAACCGGATCGTTCCGGCCTGTCCCGTTTGGGCAAGGGCCGCTGAGCCTTGAGAGGCCGTATTCCCCAGGCCCGTCGTCGCCAGCAGCGTAGACCCGGCACCAATGAGATCAATGCCACGGGCTGCTTCCACCCCAATATTGCCGCCTCGTCCAGGGCCTCTGGTTGATGTGGTCACGGCTCCCCCAGCTTGCACAGTAAACTGCCCTGTAGCAATGGCAACGTTGCCCGCATCCCCCAAACCACTGGACTCAGAGGCAAATTCCGCATTGCTCACCACCACTGAGTCCGGCGCAACCACGTCAATATTGCCTCCGGCACCAAGGCCCCCGGTCGAGGCAGAAATTTTGGCCCCATTCTGCACCGTCAATTGCTGGGTCGCCAGGTTAACACTGCCCCCTCGGCCACTGCTGCTGGTGCCAGCGATAATCTCCCCGTCTCCCGTGATCGTAATCGCCTGGGGTGCGGCGATCGCGATACTGCCCCCTGCCCCCCGACTGCTCGTAGATGCTGCAATTAGGCCGTTGTTTTGAAATTGGAGCGTCAACGCATTGCTGCTGCGCGGAGTCAGCGTGACATTGCCCGCCGCCCCAGCCCCCCGCGTTGCCGCCAAAATAGTGCCCTCCACAACCATTCCATCGGCAGCGATCGCCAAATTCCCGCCAGCCCCATTCCCCTCAGTGGCCACACTGATCCCCGACCCCTCCCGCACGAAAACCTGGCGGGCATTGATCGAGAGACTGCCCCCAGTTCCTGCATTCGGCAAGGTGCTATTTGTCCCAGCAAACAGACCACTCGCGACTTGGCCATCCCCAGAGGTGCCCCCCGTTTCCACCGTGTCAGCCGTGATCACAACCGCCCCCCCAGCCCCAGCCCCAAAGGTGGCACTATCCACCTGTGCCCCATCTCGAATCGTCAGGGCATTCGTTTGAATGGCCAGAGTCCCAGCGCGGCCTGTCGCGGCAGCCTCCGACTGGGTTGTGATTTTGCTGCCTTTCCCGCTAACCTGAACGGCAGTTGTGGCCTGAACCGTCAAATTGCCGCCGATGCCACTGCTCTTGGTGTTGGCCAAAATCTGCGCCCCATTTTGCACGCTGACCTGGTTGGCCCGAATGACAAAATCGCCACCCCGCCCCGCTCCATCTGTCCCCGCCGCCAGCAACGCCCGATCGCTCACCAACAGGCTATCCGTGGTAATGTCTAAGGCCCCAGCATTGCCGGATGACCCCGGATTGGTCGAGGTAAACAAGCCACTCCGCCCGATCGCGCCCTGGCCGCTGACCTGAATATCGGCGGCAGTCACCGTCAGTTTGCCCCCGTTGCCACTGCCAAAGGTGCCCGCGCCAATTTGCGCCCCCTCTCGCACCAGCAATTGCCGGGTGTTAATCGTGAGTTGTCCCGCGTTGCCCGCCCCAACGGAATTGGCCCCAAAGCTACTGGCCACCGTCCCGGTTGCGTTCGTGCCCGTCAGGTCAATGACATCCCCCGCGATCGCCAGCTTGCCAGCTTGCCCCGGCCCACTGGTGAGGGTAAACAATTGGCCGCCACTTTGCACACTGATTTGGGGTGCATTCACCGTGATGTCACCACCACGAGCTTGTTGCGTGGTCTGGGTCGTAATTTGGGCACCGTTAGTAAGCACCAGCGATCGCGCCGCCAGGTTAATCGCGCCGCCCACGCCAGAGACAGGGCCACTACTCACAGAACTAATCCGGCCCCCCGACAGAGCGATTGCACCGCCGCTATTCAACGTAACGCGGCCCCCCAATAAACCATTGGCATCAATCACCGTGTTGGGCGCAGGCGTAATATCTCCCCCGGCCAGCAGGGTAATGGTGCCCGCATTGGCCGGGGGTAAGGCCCCCGCAACAGCAGGAAGAGAAGAAGCATCCAAGCTGCCGTTAAGGCGCAGACTACCACGGGCATCGATCGCAATATCACCACCGTTCCCACTGTTGCTATTGACATAGATACCACCAGGCCCCAAAACACTGGTGGTGTTGACGGTAATCGACCCATTGGGAAGATTGAGGTTAGGGCGAAATTGATTGGTCAATAACACCTGGCCATTGGGTTGGGTGACGGCAATTAAGTCCACCTGAATATTTGCGCCGCTGGCGATCGGGTTGTTCGCTGGGGGGGCCACCGGGAACAGAAAGGGGAGGGCAAACACGCCAAAAACCTCCGTTGGGGCCAGGGTATAGCCACTGGTGCCTAAAGGGTTGCCAATTGCCGCTGGATCCATCCCCGCGCGAATATCCAGGGTGGGGCGGAGATTGCCGTTTACAATCACCTGGCTCCCATTGGATAAGGGGACGGTGGCGAGGGTCGGTGTTGCCGTTGGATTGATAGTGTCGGCGATCGCATCATTGCCCGTAATCACAATCGCCCCGGCGGTCACATTACCTCCGGCCAAAATATGTAACGAAGACCCCTGGTAATCTTGAAACGTCACATCTCCCTGCGATCGAATAATTGGATCTTTGGGACTGTAGAGACTGCCCAAACTGCCGTCCAATTGCTCAATCCGAAAGTTGCCCCCCGCAAAGTAACGAGCATCGCCCCCGACAGTATTCGCCGATCGCAGCACCAAATCGCCTCCGGCAAAAAGGCCACTATTGGGATGGTTCAGCGCAAAAATATCAATGGTCTGGTTACCTTGCACCAGCAGGTTTCTGCCCGCCCCAAGCAGCAACGGAGTGGTCGTGCTGTCCCTGGCTTGGAGCGTTGTCTGGGCCTTCAGCGTCAAATCCCGGCCTGCTGCCAATTGCCCTTGCAAGTCCAGGCGATCGCCTTCCAAAATCAGGTCTTGTTCGGGTGCCAGGTTGCCACGATTGGTAATGGTTGCACCGCCAGCCAGCGAGCCCGTTTGCAATCCGGGGGTAATGTTTACCGTGAGCAACGGTGGCGCTTGGGGATTCGTCGCACTAAACTCACTCCCATCAGCAAACTGGAACTGATTAGCCGTGCTAGCCCAAAACGAACCCCCAATTTGTAATCGCGCATTCGGGCCAAAGATAACGCCGTTGGGATTGAGGAAAAAGAGGTTAGCGGTGCCGTTGGTGCGAAGCAGACCGTCTATGTTAGAAATTGAGTTGCCCGTGACGCGGGTGAGGATATTTTGAATTTGGGGTGCATTGTTGAACCAGGCCAAGCCATTGGTAGGCACAGAGAACTCGCGAAAGCTGTGATAGAGATTGACGCCGTGGGTCGTCCCGCCTTCAATCAGGCATTGCACACAACCGGGTGTAACCCGAGAATTGTCGGGGAGGGTCGTATCCGGTACGATCTGGGCGATCGCAGGAACAGGCCACCAAACAAACAAACCCAACGCGATCGCAGAGCCAACACGGTGCATATTGGTATGGAGCAAAAGAACATGTTCTACTTTATTCAGGCATAGAGTAAAAATTCCGTAAAATTATTTCTTTCAGGCAAAAATACAGTCATCCTAGCCAAACCAACCAGAGTCCCAGATCCCGCGCCCAAAGTTGATTGCCCGCAGGAGCGGAGCCAGCAAACTCGGCGTTAGCACCACAGGGAGCCGCCTCAGTCAAAGAGGGAGATTTGGTCGGAAGGGGGAGGAGGTTGATCGATCGCAGGGCCAGAGGCAAGTTTGTGGGCTTGGCGCGTGGTTTCGGGCAGGCGATATTTGGGACTGCATTGCAAGACGATCGCGATCGCGGTGGCCAATGCAACCCGATGACCAGGGGAAATGTACAACGGTTTGGTACCGGGGCGCGTGCGCAAGACTGCACCAATGATTTCCGCTTTGTGAATAAGGGGTTGCCAATCGCCTCGTTGATTGCCGACCTCTGCGTGTTGACCGACTAAGCGTGATTTTCCAACCCCGATCGCAGGCAATTCCGTTAGCAGGCCCAGATGACACGCAATCCCAAAGCGACGCGGGTGGGCAGTGCCTTGACCATCGCAAAGCAAAATATCCGGCAGGGTGGTGAGTTGGGCCAGGGCATCCAACACAGCGGGAATTTCCCGAAAGGAGAGCAAACCTGGAATGTAGGGAAAGGTCGTTGGCCGACGGGCGATCGCCCGATCAACCAGTTGCAAATTCGGAAAACTGAGCACCGCGATCGCCGCTCGGGTAATCTGGCCGTCAGCCTCGAAGCCAACATCCACACCTGCCACGGTTTGAATTTGAGTTTGGAAGTCGGCGCAGGGATCAGTCAGGGTAATTTGACCCCGCAGAGTTTGCTGGAGGGCGATCGCCGCCGCCGGAGTCAAATCCCAGTCATGCAGAGATTTTATGTTCAACATTCACTGCTTGTCGCGCACAATATTACTGTGAGTGTAATTCCTGTTAACTTGCCTGTCTAAGACTGGCAGGAAGCTCATCCTCACGATAGAGTCAATAGTAATGTTACTTACTCTGGTAGGGATCTCTGCCGGATTTTGTGGATGCAATGATAGGCGAACTGGTCGGTGCGCGCTACAAAGTCATCAATGTTTTGGGGTCAGGGGGCTTTGGTCGTACCTATATCGCTGAGGATACACAACGCCCTGGCAACCCTCGTTGCGTCCTTAAGCACCTGACCTTCAAAAGCGACGATCCCGATATCTTACGGCAAGTGCGTCGCCTCTTCCAGGCCGAAGCCGAAACCCTGGAGCGCTTGGGCAAACACGACCAAATTCCGCGCCTACTCGCCTATTTTGAAGAAAACCAGCAGTTTTATTTAGTGCAAGAGTTCATCGACGGCGAACCCCTGAGCCACGAATTAAAAGCGGGGGTGCGCATCTCCGAAGCCGAGCTTGTGCCCATGCTCGAAGACGTGCTCAGCGTTTTGGAGTTTGTCCACGCGGAAGGCGTTGTCCATCGCGACATCAAACCAGCGAACCTCATGCGGCGGCGCTACGACGGGAAACTCGTGCTGATCGACTTTGGGGCCGTCAAAATGCTGGGGAACACCGTCGCCGAGATGACGGGTGAAACCAATGTGAGTATGCCTGTCTACACCTCTGGGTATGCTGCCAGCGAACAGTGCCTGGGGCGGCCCCGATTCAGCAGCGATATTTATTCCTTGGGGATGGTAGGCATTCAAGCGTTGACGGGGTTACATCCGTCTCAATTGCCCCACGATTACAGTTCGTCTGAAGTGATCTGGCAGTACCAGGCTGAGGTGAGCGAAGAATTGGCCCAGGTTCTCAACACCATGATTCGGTATCACTTTAAAGATCGGTATGCCTCGGCCCAGGAAACACTCCAGGCTTTGCGATCGGTCATTTCAACAGCACCCACCCTGGTCAAACATTCGGAACCCCACCCCGCGCCAACGCGACTGGTCGATCCTGCGACAACTCTCGCCAGTGACACGGCACCACCGGGCCAGGGGAGTGAGTTGAGTGGGCAGTTATCCGGTCGCTCGAAACGCCGTAAGGCGATCGCCCGCATTGGCTTGGCCTTGATGGGAACGCTAACCGTCGCTGTCTTACTCCGGAGTTTGTCAGAAACTGGCTTTCAACTGCCCTTTGTTGTGCCAACACCGACGAATCCAGCCTTGCTCCTGGCAACCAATGACCATATCAGTCGGGGCGAAAAAGCCTTGTTGCAATGGGATCTGTTGCCCCAAAAGCAAGCCGGAGTGGACTATTTAGCCGCAGGCCAGTTTGAGCAAGCCGTGACAGCGCTGACTGAGGCCCGCAAAGCCGATCCCGGCGATCCAGAAACGCTGATTTATCTGAATAATGCGCGCATTGGGAAACGGGAGGCGCATCATGTGGCGGTGGTCGTGCCGTTAAACAGCCCAGCGTTAGCCTCAGCATTGGAGGTGTTGCGAGGGGTAGCCCAAGCTCAAGAGGAACTCAACCGGGCCGGCGGGGTAAAGGGGGTGCCCCTGAAGGTGGTCATTGCTGATGATGGGGGCGATCGCAACCTGGCCCGTCAAATTGCCGAAACCCTCGCCAACGAACCGCAGATTTTGGGAGTTGTTGGCCATGGTTCCAGCGATACGAGTTTGGCCGCCGCCCAAATCTATCAAACCAAAGGATTGGTGATGGTGGCTCCGGTGAGTTCAGCCGTGCAACTCTCTGGGTTTGGCAGCTACATTTTCCGCACCATGCCCAGCGATAAGCAAACGGCGAATGCGCTCAAAGACTATATGCTCCAGCGATTGCAAAAGCGGCGCGTGATGATCTTCCACAACTCTAATGGCCGTTACAGTCAATCGCTGAAAGAAGAATTCAAAAATGCTCTGGGCTATAGCGGGGTCAATGATGCGGAAGTTGTGGGTGAGGTTGACTTGGGCCGCCCAGATTTTGATCCAGACAGGGCATTGCAACAGGCGATCGCCGCTAAAGCCGACTTATTCATGATCGCCCCCGACGGCGAGGTGATGGATCGGGCAATTCGCCTGGTGGAAACCAACGATCGCCGATTTCCCATCATTGCAGGGGATAGTTTTTACAATCCCAAACTGCTGAAGTTTGCCAAAAGCAAAGCAGCACAAATGGTCTTGGCCGTTCCGGTGGATTTGACAGGTACTCCGTTCAAGGCTGCTGCCCAAACCATGTGGCAACAGCCCAGCTTGAGCACTTGGCGCACAGCCCTAGCCTTTGATGCGGCCCAAGCCCTGACGACGGCGGTGGCTGAAGACCCGAGCCGGAATGGGGTACGACGGGCCTTAACCAACCCCAGTTTCAGCGCGACCGGGGCCAATGGCCCTGTGAATTTTGAGCAGCTTGGCGATCGCCGCCGCCCCCCCGCCTATGTGGTCGTCGCGCCCATCCCCAACACGAAGCCGCCAGAGTACCAGTTTCGGCCCCTTCCCCTGGTGCCCCCATCGCCCCCCCGCCGCAAGTAGCTGGCCTTCAGGCAATCAGCCATCAATCAGCTTTTAACACACAACCCCGTTGCGATCGCACCTAGATTTTTTGGGGCAGCGCGATCGCAACGGGGCCAACGAAAACTAAGACAAAACCGTTAACGTGTTACTGGAGCGGGGTCGCCCGAGGTGTCGCCACAGACGGCAAAGTTTCCAACGGGGCCACATCGGAGGTTGGGTTCACTTGGAGCTTGCGAAACTGCTCCGCTTGTTGCGCCCGGAAACGCGCTGTTTCCGAATCCAAATTATCTTTCTGCTCAGCGGCAAATTCCCCTGCATCCCTGGGCACGCCGATAATGGCATTCTGAATAAAATTCATCACACTACCAGCACCATTGCCGTTCCCACGGCCATTGAAGAAATCAGCTCCATCTTTGGTTTGAAAATCAGCCAGGGGATCGGGCCGATCCGCCGATTGCGCCTGGGCACCGGTTGACATCATTCCCAGCAGCGTCACAGTTCCCAGGGCCGCACCAACGAGGCACCGGGTGAGGGGACGAACGGCGACTTTGGGCATCAGTGACATGAGAAATACGCTCCTCAACGCATAGAAATCAGTGAACAAGTCAAACCCAGTTAAGCATCTGAGGCGTAGTAGCCCTTCCAGCCTTCGGGGTTTTTACTCATTTAGTGTAGCGGGTTCTTGAGGGATTGACGCGATCGCCCCCAACTTTGCTCCCCAACCAAGCTGGCAAACTCGAAGATCTTGGCCAACGGAAAACTCGCTCAGGAGGACTTGGACGGCACCACCGGAGCAGCTAGATCTACCGCTGGCTGGGCCGTTGCCGTTTGCACCAAAACCTGAGTGCAATCCGCGATCGCCGCCCGCCGTTGCATGGCGTCAACCAACGCTTCGTAAGCGGCCCAATTTTCTTGCAAGACTGTTTTGGCCCGCAAAGCCGCCCACCGTTCTTTTTGCTGGCGCTCCGCCGGGGGAATCGGCAATTGGGCTAAAACCATCCGTAATTTTTGGCGATCGTCAGCCCCCCCTTGGGCCGACCCATAGCACAGATGTTCCGCTGCGGCTCCGGCCATCCAAATCGCGCAATACCGATCCAGCAATTGCCCAGACAGTTGCCCCATTTGGACTTCTGTCTCCAGCTCTTGGGTATCTAGTTGCACGCCTCCTTCCCCCGGATGGCCCTGGCGGAAGGCTTCCCAGGCATTTAAGGTGTAGCCCGTGACGGGAATCTGGAGATGGTGAGCCACCAGAAAGTGACCCGCTTCGTGCCGCAAAACGCGATCGCGGTGTTCCGCCGACCAACTCGCCAACCAATCCAACACCAGGGTGCCGCCCTTACCTTGCCAACTAAAGGAATCTAAGGTGGCCAAACCCAACACGCTGATTGTCGCGATCGCCGGAATGGCCGGAGACACATGCAGCATTGGCCCCAGCAGAGCCGATAGAGTCATCGCAAATACCGCAATGGCAACCAGATTGAGGGCGAGCTGATTCATGGAGAATGAGAGCAATTATTGTTTCTTAACAATTTTGCTCCTAGCCTAGCAACAATTGCCTGGGTTTGGGAACGGTAACGCGGAGCAATCCCCGCAACCAGGCCCCTGATTTCAAGCGACTCCACGGAACCAGATGGGACTCCACGCCCCCAGCCAGCCCGACTTCAGGGGGCCGGATTCACCGTGGAATCAGCTTTCTTGCCCCGCGCCTTGTAAAACGTTTCTAAACTCGTGCGATCGCCCACATACCGCCAATGCCAGGGTTCATAGCTTACCCCCTGCTCATTCCCCCGAGGAAAGGAAATCTCGAAACTATAGTAAGGCGCGTTTTGCTGCAACCACTGAAACGCCGCCGTCCGTTCAAAACTTTCACTCAAATGGGTAGCTGGCGCATTCCCATCACCAATGTCCACCGCATAGCCCGTGTGGTGTTCGCTATATCCCGGTGGCGCACTGACCTTGGCCCGCTCCCGTGCGACTTGGCCCCGTTCCGCTTTCTTGCCAAAAAACAAATAGTCTTGATCCGTCAAAGACCGAAAGCCAGAAATTGGCTCCAGGATCACCCCATCACGACGGGCCGCCGCTTCCATAGATTGATAAGCCGTAGCCGCTGCTTGGCGCAATTTGATGCTGCCATCCGCCACGATCGCCCGTAAATCGGAAGCGGGGGCTTCAGCATACTTGAAGTGGCCCAGAACCGTATCTCCCGTTGGGCTGTTGGTTGGCGACGCAGTTGGGGCCGCTGGGGTGGAGGGTGTTGCCGTCGCCGTATTTTGGGCGGGCGATCGCTGTAATTGCACCGCAACCAAGGCTCCGGCTCCTAGGGCCAATACCGTTAGCACCGATAGCCCAGCAAACAGCCAGGGTTGATTAACCGATGTTGTCGGGACGGACTTTTTGGGCAGGTCACGCTGGGCCACAGGAATATCATCGGCCACCCGCGTTGTCATACTTGCCGGATTGTTTACAGTAACCTTGTCCACAGTGCCTGTTCCCCTTGCGCGTTGTTCGCACCCCTGCCTCTGTCGTGCAACATCTTAGCACTATGGTTTATAGCCCGGACTTGAATTTCTGGCGAAAGGCCAAAAAGTTTTGTGGTTGCGTTGTTATGGTTAGGTGCCTTGCCACGGCTGGTTCCCCCTGGTTGCTTGGCAGCGATCGCCCTCTCCCTCTCCCTCAGGTCACTATGGTGTTAGGCAAACTGTTATCCATTTATGCGCCCCTCGTTGGTTGGATCAGCCTGGGCGTGCTGTGCGGTCGGCTCCTGCCTCCGGCAACCCCCGGCTGGCTGGGTAAATTCCTGTTTTGGGTGGGTGTGCCTATCGGGATTTTTGGCTTTCTGCGCGGGGCCGAAATTACCTGGGATTTGTGGCTGGCACCCACGATCGCGTGGCTGGCGATCGCGCTGGGCCTGGGCTTAGGCCGCACCTGGCTCTGGTACCGCCAACCAGCCTGGTCGCCCCAAACCCAAACCAGTTTCCTCCTCACAACAATGGTGGGAAACACAGGCTATATCGGCTTTCCGGTATCGCTGATTCTCGTTGGGCCGCAGTATTTTGCCTGGGCTATTTTCTACGACCTGTTAGGCTCCACACCAGGGGCCTATGGGCTGGGAGTCGCGATCGCCGCCCACACCCAACGCAACAACACCCAATGGTGGCAACCCCTGAAACCCATCCTGATCAATCCGGCCTTTTGGAGTTTTGGGCTGGGGCTGGCCTGTCGCTCGGTGCCCTTCCCGGCCCCGCTGGAACTGGGCCTCAAGGCGATCGCCTGGATGATGGTGTCCATCTCCTTATTGCTCGTTGGGATGCGGTTAAGCCGTTTGTCGTCCTGGCAAGGGGTCAAACCCGCCCTGCTGAGCCTCAGTATTAAAATGCTCCTCGTACCTTTCGGCCTCGGCCTTGGGCTGTGGGCCTTGGGCATCACTGGGACTGTGCATCGGGCGCTGTTGCTGCAAATGGCCATGCCCCCCGCGTTTGCCACGCTAGTTATTTCTGAAGCTTACGATCTAGATCCAGAACTGGCCGTCACCACGATCGCGATCGGTTGTTTAAACCTATTAATCACACTGCCCCTCTGGCTGTGGCTTTTTAGCGGTTAATCACAGAATAGGGATTAAAGTTAGCGATCGCCCCTCATGAATTCGCTTCATCATCAATCCGTTTATCGCGGGTAATCACTTGATATTCATCCGGGGTTCCGGCTTGTTGCAAGGCTTCTTGCTCCGGCAAGATCACCTTTTGCATCAAATATTCAATCGTTTGTTGCTTCACCCATCCCCGCGCTGCTAGCACTTCTCCAAAACGTTTCCCCGACGACTTTTGATCATTCAGCGCCACATCAATCTGGGCCGGAGTGAGCAGCCCCGCCTCCACCAGATACCCCCCCAAGCGTTTCCCCCGTGGGTTATCTTGGGCTGACGGCGATCGCCGAACATGATTTGGATTGTGCATGAAATTCCTCAAGGATTTGGTTTAAGTCTGATGCTGACCATACGTTGTCGCCTGTGGCCCAATCTGCCACCTCGTAAGCGACACCCCGGCAACCCCGATCAACTCGCAATTGAGCGCAACCATCAAAAAGGGAAAACACCAAATCTACCGTTTCACACTTCACTCATTGCAAGCAGGCAGAACACCCACAATGACGCAGCCTGCCACGGCAAATGACCACAGCGGAACACATTACTTCCGTAATTTGGCTCATTCTTGACCGCTAAAACTACTAAATTAAATTTTATAAAGTTTTTGAGTGAAATGCCATACCAGTTGGGCCGATTCAGTATCAGACCTTAACGTTAAAAAGCGATTTCGTTATTTAGGTTATTGGGGAGATGCATCACCAACAGGCGCTCAGCCAGGAGCCACACCTGTTCATCACGAACAGCGTAAATCTACTATCAGTGTAAACAAAGAGTTACCCCTAATTCACTCGTCAAAATTGCTGAGGTTTCTCCGCTATTCCGTGGGATGTAGGGACAGCAAATCTGCGGCTTGCATCTGTTCATACCCCTCAAACGGCTGATGAATCCACGGATTGTCAGAAAAATACGTTACATAATAGTCCGGTGCAATCACGGAGCAATCCTTGTACCACAGCACCGCCGTGCGAATGTCTTCAATGTAGAAACCATACTGGCGATCGAGCCAGACCAAACTTTTTTTCAACGTCACGCCCGAATCCACTAAATCATCCACCACCAGCACATGACTGCCAAGATTAGCCGTGGTCATAGTCAAATCGCGGGAAATCGTGAGGGAACCGCGCACCTGATTGTTCGTGCCGCCATAGGATGAGGTGGCTAAAATAGCCAGGGGAATATCAAAGATTCGTGACAAAATATCTCCGACTCGTAAACCACCTTTTGCCAAACACACAAGCTGATTAAACTTCCAATCAGACTGATAAATCTTGATTGCAAGCTTTTCAATCGTTTGGTGGTAGTCGTCCCAGGTAACGTAAAAATCTGACATAGGGAAATAGAATGGAGAGTCGCTGAACAGAATGATACAACTGTCTATCAAGTTCCTCCCATCCAAATCATGAACGAATCAACATCATGAACGAATCTACGCCCCGCTCTTCTCCCTTTGCCGAAAAACTTCGCTTTGGCACCAAGTTGGCCTATGGCCTGGGTGATCTTGGCCCCGCGATTACCGCCAATATCCTCGCGGTGTTCTTACTCATCTTCTTTACCAATGTGGCAGGCTTGAGTGCGGCGCTGGCGGGTAGCGTTTTGCTAATTGGCAAAGTCTGGGATGCGTTCAATGATCCTATTGTGGGAGTGCTGAGCGATCGCACCCGGAGTCGTTGGGGTCGCCGCCTACCGTGGATTTTCCTGGGTGCCATTCCCTTCGGCTTGTTCTTTTTCCTCGAATGGATTGTGCCCCGCTTTAGCGACAATCCCACCACCAATCAATGGGGCCTGTTCTGGTATTACGTCATCGTTGCTATTCTCTTCAACAACTTTTACACCGTCGTTAACCTGCCCTACACTGCCCTCACCGCCGAAATCACCAAAGACTACGACGAGCGCACCAGCCTCAACAGCTTCCGGTTTGGCTTTTCAATTGGCGGCAGCATTCTCTCCCTCATTGTGGCCCTCGCCGTCTTTCAACTGATTCCCGGTGATGCCGCCCAGCAATATATGGCCATGGCCGGGGTGTGTGCGGTGTTGTCGGTGTTGCCCATTTTTGGTTGTGTTTTTGGCATTCGGCAGCGGGTGCTTGCAGTTGAACACTACCGGGTCGAAGAAAGCGCCCCTACAGAAACCATTCCCATTCGCGATCAGATCAGGATTGCCCTGACCAACCGCCCCTACCTCTACGTGATTGGGATTTATCTGTGTTCCTGGCTGGCAGTCCAAAATACCGTCGCCATCATTCCTTACTTTGTTAAAAGCTGGATGGGATTGTCAGAGCAAGCGTTTACCCAAGTGGTGATTGCCGTCCAAGTCACGGCCTTGATCATGCTCTTTGTGTGGGCCAAGGTCTCGGAACGAGTGGGCAAACGGGTTGTGTACTTTCTGGGGATGGTGTTGTGGATCTTGGCGGAAGTGGGGCTATTTTTCCTGCAACCGGGACAGGTTGGATTCATGTATCTGCTAGCGGTGATGGCGGGCTTTGGGGTGGCCACGGCCTACCTGGTGCCCTGGTCGATGATTCCCGATGTGATTGATTTGGATGAGCTGAATACGGGACAACGGCGGGAAGGGGTGTTTTACAGCTTTATGCTGGTCTTGCAAAAGTTAGGTTTGGCTCTGGGATTGTTTTTAGTGGGGCAAATTCTCGATCGCGCCGGGTTTATTTCGAGTGTGGCAGGCCAACCGGAACCGGTGCAACCAGAAACAGCACTCACGGCGATTCGGTGGATGATTGGGCCATTACCGGCGGTGATTTTGCTGGTAGGGCTGATCCTGGCCTATCTGTATCCCATTACCCGCGATCGCCACTCCCAAATTTTGCTGCAATTACAGGAACGCACCAAACAACAGCAGGCCGCGCGATCGCCAGACTTTGCCGATCCAGGCTTTGAAGCATCGATCGCCCTGCCGCCCAATGCGGAGCTGCCGCCCACCCGGCCCCAACCACCGTCAACCGAGGACTAGCCGCCCCAAAGCGCCCCGGCCACACCCGCCCCCGAAGGAGGCTGATATCTCACGCTATAATCTGAGGTGAACTTTTATAACAGATTTTAAGGTGACTCAGGTTAATTTAGCGGAAATTTCTAATCAACTTGATAGCAGCAGTGTGCGCGATCGCATGATTGCCCTCGCCTCCCTGCGGAATGTGTCTGCCACAGAAGCCATGCCCCTGATCAAAAAAGTCCTCAACGACGAAAGTATCCAAATTCGGTCAATGGCCGTCTTTGCCCTGGGGATTAAGCAAACCGAAGAAAGCTACCCCATTTTGCTGGATTTGTTGATCAACGAAGCCGATTATGGCATTCGGGCCGATGCGGCTGGGGCCTTGGGCTATCTGGAAGATCCCCGGGCGTTTGAACCCTTGGTACGGGCCTTTTACGAGGATACAGACTGGCTGGTGCGGTTCAGTGCGGCGGTGGCCCTGGGCAACCTCAAGGATCCCCGAGCCTTTGATGTGTTGATCCAAGCGCTGGACAGTGAGGAGGTGATTTTGCAACAGGCGGCGATCGCGGCCTTAGGGGAAATCAAAGCCGTCGATGCAGTTGATCACATTTTGCGGTTTGCCCAATCCGATGACTGGTTGATTCGCCTGCGCTTGGCCGATGCCCTGGGCCACCTGCCCACGCCCAAGAGCGTCTCGGCCTTGAAATATCTCGCCAAAGATGCCAACCCCCAAGTGGCCGAAGCGGCCCACATTGCCCTGGAACGCCTGGGAGAAGCAGGGTGAAACGAGTTGAGGTGGTGCCCCCCAATCCTGATTGGCCCCAGCAATTTGCCCAAGCCGCCCAAGAAATTGCCGCCGCGCTGGGCGATCGCGTCGTGCAAATTCACCACATTGGCAGCACCTCGATTCCCGGCATCTATGCCAAACCCGTAATTGATCTGCTGGTGGAAGTGGATGATATTAACGCCGTCGATGCCCACAATGAATCCCTGGCGGCGATCGGGTATGAGGCAATGGGCGAATTTGGCATTCCCGGACGGCGCTACTTTCGGCGGGACAATGCCGCTGGCTTTCGCACCCACAATGCCCACACTTTTGCCACAGCCTCCCCCGAAATTGCCCGTCACCTCACCTTTCGCGATTACATGATCGCCCACCCAGACCACGCCCAGACTTATAGCGAACTCAAACAAAAACTAGCCGCCCAATTTCCCACCGATATCGAAGGCTACATGGACGGCAAAGATAGTTTTATTAAAGCAATGGATCAACAGGCGGCCATTTGGCAGCGATCGCACGACAGCGCATCTAAGCCTGACTCATTTAACGCAACCAATACATCTCAGTTTGACTCCAAATAGACTTGGACTTGTTTACGCCCAAATCAGCAATTATTATTAAACTTAATCAATTTAATTAGTCAAAAAGGATTTCAAACGAATGCAAAAAGTACTACTAATGGGCACACTTGCGCTGAGCCTCAGCAGCCTATTAGCAAGTTGCGGCCAAGCCCCATCTGGTGGGGAACAAGAAGCTGAAAATACTGAACAGATTGAAAACAATCAATCCGATAACAACGATGATGACGACAATCAACAGCAGCCGCGATCGCAACAACAAGAAGGGGGCAATGACGATGATGACAACGATCGCCAACAAAAGCAGCAAGACAAAAATCAGAAGGATGATGACGACTAGCGGGTAAACCGCCGCAATACCCAGCAGACGATCAGCACACTACGAATCGCGGTCTTCAGGCCAAGCCCAGTGTCTAGGTCAAGCGTATCTAAGAAAGTTCACGGCCCTTCCAGCGTCAAAAGCGGCAGTTTTCCTGGAATCCTGGTGTAGCCAAGCCCATCACCTATACCCCCAAGGAAGCATTCCCCAGGAAAGCTGCCATAGGGCTTTTCCAGCCCAGCCATAGACAACCACAACACAGGCCACACCGTTAAGCAAAATTTATTTGATATAAATGTTATTTATATTTCATCCCTATTTGAATTTAGCCGAATTATGGATAAGCTAGAGTCAACCCGTTAAGGCAACGGTTGTCGTCTTCTCTCCCATCCAACTATGTTGAACATTGGTTTAAAGCTGGTTAGAACCGCGCCGAATACAACGCTCCTCCAGGCCATCAAGCAACCGCGATCGCTGAATTTTTCTGGAATTCGCAACTGGCTTAATCACATTGAAATTCAAGATGCTCAATTTGCGCATTGGCTCTGCCAGGTCATTCCCACCCAATGTCCTTTTGAGCGAGATATTTGTATCTTGGGTCGCACCCTCCTGCGTATTCCACCGTTGTGCAAACTCAATCCGTTTTATGGTGAATTAATGAGTTTACGCTTTCGGGCTTTGTGTTACTTAGCAGATGAATGTGGTGAAGACGTTCGGTGCTATTGCTAGTCTTTTTTGACTCCTTTAAGTCAGGCGACCAGCTCATAAGCGGATTTTCCTGATTCAGTGCAGAACTTAGTGTTTTGAGAGCGATCGTTGGTCTGCATATCAACGTTTTGCTTGAGTCAATATTATTAACTCGGCCTAAACTGAAGCTTCCTGCGCGATCGCTTCATTCAACCTCAGCCATTCAATCTTCTCAGCCCAACCTAGTGAGTGTAGTGAGCACTATTTTTTGAGTGCTCTAGTTTGCCAATCCTAATTATCCCAAGAGGCAGTCTTCCCATGCATGAGCCCCAATCATCAAATTTACCGTGGTATCGCTGGCTGAGTAATAATCACGTCATTCGGTTACTCGAAACTGTTCAAGACTTTATTGTGGTTTGTTTGTGCGTCGGTTTGTTTAGTTTGATGGTCATTCAACTCCGGGAAATGTTTCTTTCCCTGTTACCTCCGCTCAACTTTCCCGATGTCACATCAGATATTTTATTTCTCCTCATTCTGGTTGAACTCTTTCGGCTACTGATTATTTATCTGCAAGAACACCGAGTTTCCATTGGCGTTGCCGTCGAAGTCTCAATTGTCTCAGTACTACGCGAAATCATTGTGCGGGGCGTGCTCGAAACACCCTGGATGCAAGTCCTGGTCGCGTGTGCATTTTTGGTGGCGCTGGGTGCCTTGCTGGTTATTCGGGTCTGGTTGCCACCCACCTTTGATGGCATTGATCCAGAGCACATCGTTTCTGAACGCCATCGTAGTCGGATGTGGACGCGATCGCAGGAACCCCAGGCAACGCCACTCTCCTGGAATGGCTCCATTGCCCCTGTGCAAATCAATGAATAGTGGTCATCCCTAAAGGGCAAAGTAAAGGGGCGATCGCCCCCTAATCAACACCAGGAATGACCGACTGCTGGCCGTTCTAGCAATTCCCGAATATTCGCTTCAATAATGCGATAGCCCACATTGCCGGTCAACCGTTGGCGACCCTCATTAAACACCAACGTTGGACTCGATCGCACATCTTGATCTTTTGCAAGTTGCATTTCTTCAGCCAGTTGGGCATAGGCAGCGCCACTGGCAATCAAGGCATCGATCGCGTCAACCGGCAGTTGGAATTCGGTCAAGAGCGATCGCAACACGGCGGTTTGCCCAATATCCTGGGCCTCTTGAAAAAAAGCTGTGCGCAAACGACTCAAAAATGCATCCGCTGTTTGGGGCGTAACGGTCTGGGACTGCTCTGCCACTTTGAGGGCTGCCACATATAAGTGCCCCGGCAGCGATGACAGTGGGGTAACAGTGTTCCACACATCCGGGTGCAAGTGAATATGCTCAAAGCGTGCCGCCACCTCTTGAACGTGCTGGGCATAGGCAGCAATTCCACCTTTCGCCTCCCAGGAAGTTTTCATCTTACCGGGGACATTCCCGAAAATGGCGAGGGTATGAAAATCAAACTCGATTTGTTCACCAAAGTTGGCTTTGAGTTCATCCATGCGGGCTTCGGCAATGTAGGCCCAAATGCAAAGAACATCAGAAAAATGATGAATGGTGATTGGTGGCATAAAACGCTGACCTCTGGGGCGATCGCAGTGCTTGAGGCTATGGTAGACCGAAACGCCGAAAAAATTTGGCGATCGCCGCCAGCAAGGCTTTAAGGCTGGTCACGAAATTGGGGCCGCACCAACAGATAAATCACCAACCCGATAAACGGCACCAGGCGCGTCACCCAGACCATCGTGGGATGGTGCCAACGGCGACGGGCCATATCATCCCCCACGAGCCAAGCTTGGAAACACCAAAACACCAAACAATCCACCACAAAGGAATAGGCCAGGCGATCGCGCTGCACCAACTCAACCATCGCCGCCCACCGGGTTGGCACATCCCCAAATTCCGGTCGGGCCACTGCCGCCCACACCAGCGAGGCTCCACCGACGATCGCCAAAGTCAGCGCCCAACCACGACTTTCTGCCAATTTCTCAAAGCGAGTCAGGGGAAGGGTGGGTGGTTCCGTCTGCGGCTGACGCAGCGCCAACCAAGGTAGATAAAACACATTGGTCAAAAAAGCCGTTCCCACCAAAAAGGGCACGATCGAAACCCGTTGATGGCGACCATCCAGCGCAAAGCCCCAAAACAGCAACCCCCAGGCCACCACCAGATTGAACAGCCCCTCCAAGGCCGGATGCAACACTGGAGCCAGGTGGGGCAACAGCACCGGGGTCACAAACCAAAAGTTGAGACTCAGGGCGATCGCAGTTTGCCAGGTTTCGGGTTGAGTGTGGAGTAACGAGTCTCCCGGCGGCCAATCACTCAGCAACAAATAGCCCACATACCCAACCCAGGCTCCCCACAACAGCCCACGGCGCAGCCCCAGGCTAACGAAGGGGTTAGCAGACGAGGGGGGCAGTGTTGTTTCAGTTTCGTGTTCCATAGCCCGTTTACGACAACCAGCTTCATTCTAAGGCACCGGATTCTTCCCCAAGGGCGGCGGGCGATCGCGCAATATAGCCCCAGACCCAAAGGCGCGGGAGCAACCAGCCAAGCGTCCGGCCAATAACATCAGGGAAAATACTGAGGATTTGGGCGGAGACTTGCTAGAATCTGGAGCAATTGAATTGCGGGTGATCCATTTGAAACTCAACCAGAAGCATTCCAATGCCCTACTGTTAGCGTTGATGAACTCCCTGGCAGATTTTGATGGCCAACTGACGGCCCCCGCCCCCGCGTTGCTAGCCGAACTCCAAAGTCGGGCCGATCGCCTCCCCCCGTTGTATACCGATGTGTTTATGTTGTCCTCAGAGGCAACCTGTGCAGATCTGGTTGACCGAGTGGGCACCTTATCCCAAGACCAATTGGCGATCGCCAGCTATGCGTTCCAAATTTTTCGGTTTTATGAACAAATCTTGCGGGCCCAGCCAGAAAACTCATCACCCCAGCAACAAGCCGCCTACGAAGCCCAGCTCGAACGGGTCAGACTGTCGGTGATGCGCACCAGAGCGACCCTAGCCGAAACCATTGGACAAGCTGCCAGCGATCGCTCATAATCACTCCAGCGTTCACGACCATCGATGCCGCCTTGCTGTGGCGTTTTGTCGTGCGCCTATCCGACCCAACGAACCTTAGTGCTAGCGTTATGGCCCCCCTCGACCGTTCTCAATCCGATCGCCTATTGCAAAATATCACGAGTATCGAAGACTTGCTTACCCAAGTCGATACCGATGGTGCAGAGGAAATTCTGGATGAGCTGTATATGCTGATCACCAAGCTCTTTGAGCAATTCCCCGAATTAGATCGGGAAGAAGAGTAGGCGTGGACAGCCAATTCCCAGCTTGGGCCAACCTTGCCACGGCCCTGTGGCCGCCCGTTCGCCTGTCTGGGGTGTAGGATGCCATGCAAGGTTTATTCGTGGGTCTGACGACCCTGGATTTGATCTATCGGGCGATCGCCCCACCCACGGCCAACCAAAAACTCGTTGCGTCCGACTACACTGTCGCCGCTGGGGGGCCAGCCACAAACGCCGCCGTCACCTTTGCCCATTTGGGCAATCGGGCCACGATCGTCAGCGCGCTCGGCTCCCACCCGATGACCCAACTGATTCGTGCCGATTTACAGACGTGGGGGGTTGATAGCGTGGATCTTGCGCCCGATCGCACAGCCCCGCCCCCAGTCTCGTCCATCATCGTGACTGAAGCCACGGGCGATCGCGCCGTCATTTCCCTCAACGCTGTCAAGGCCCAGATTGATCCGGCCTGCCTGCCCCCCACCTGGGTCGAGGAGTTATTGCAGGATATCGACATTGTGCTGATCGACGGGCACCAGATGGCCCTCAGCGCAGCGATCGCCCCAGTCGCCCAACGCCGCCAAATTCCCGTTGTCATGGATGGGGGCAGTTGGAAACCGGGCTTCGAGACGGTCTTGCCCGCTGTGGACTATGCCCTCTGCTCGGCCAACTTCCAGCCCCCAGCCTGCCCCACCGAAGCCGCGACCCTCGCGTTTTTGCGCCAATTCGCCATTCCCCACCTGGCCATTACCCACGGCCCCGCGCCCATTACCTATATCCAGGCCGAACACCAGGGAGAATTGCCAGTCCCCCCCATTCAAGCTATAGATACCTTAGGGGCTGGCGATGTATTCCACGGGGCTTTTTGTCACTTCGTTGGCCACACCGATTTTGTGGCGGCGTTAGAGCAGGCGGCAACCGTGGCGGCCCGCTCCTGTCAACAATTTGGCACGCGGCGCTGGATGGAAGCAGGGTAACAAGAAACAAGCCATGAGCGACACATACGCAAGCGACGGAGTATCGATGGATGAGTTATTGGCGATCGCCCGTACCGCTGGCTGGAAAGCCGCCGAGATTTTACTCGCAGCCCAACAGACCGATTTAACCATTGACGAAGGCGATGATGGGCCAGTGACCAATGCCGATCGCGCCGCCAATGACTGCATTCTGGCCACGTTGCAAAGCCAGCTTGACCCCACCGAGTTTGCCTACCTGTCTGAAGAAACCTACAAACTGCAACCCATCCGCGATCGCCAACCCCAGCCCTATGTGTGGATTATCGACCCCCTGGATGGCACCAAAGACTTTATTCAAAAAACGGGGGAATTTGCCGTTCATCTGGCCTTGGTGCAGGCAGGCAGACCCATCCTGGCGGTGGTGGCGTGTCCGGCCCAGGGCAAACTGTACTACGCCGTCAAAGATCGGGGCACCGTTGTCGAATCCAAAGATGGCTCGACTCAGCGAAAGCGCGTCTCCTCAACCAACCAGCTTGAGCAGCTCGTGGTGGTCACCAGTCGCAGCCATCGCAGCGATCGCTTCAACCAGTTGATGGCCCAATTTCCTGCCCAACATCAGATCTCCGTCGGCAGTCTGGGGGGCAAAATTGCCGCGATCGTGGAACAACGGGCGGATGTGTATGTGTCGCTGTCGGGCACATCCGCCCCCAAAGATTGGGATCTGGCCGCCCCTGAGTTAATTCTCACCGAAGCCGGAGGTTGCTTCACCCGGTTTGATGGCTCGCCCCTCACTTACAACGGCCCCGATATCAGCCAGTGGGGCGGCCTCATGGCAAGCAATGGGGCCTGTCATACCACGTTGTGTGAGGCGGCAACGCGCATTCTGGCCACCTTCGAGCAGCCCGCCTAGCCCTGGGCGATCGCCCCAGGGGCACTTCTCCTTACAGCCCATCGGCATTCCAATAATAATTTTTATTGCAGCCTGCTCCCCAACTTGACAATGCGCTTGCCCCGAAAAGGCTCACCCTTGCCCTCGCAACACGATCGCCCAGCCCCTAGAGCCAGCCAAGAGTAGCTGGGGCCAAAGACAGTTCACGCAATGGAATTTGCGCTCCGCGACCAGACAGCCGACTGGGATAAGTTTTGCCCGGTTTCCCGGCAAACGGTGTAGGCAGTCCTCGGAAACTGCGGTAGCCTGAATAGTCAGCAAATGTCTTTGAGGTACCAAGGTGATGAAGCCAGTTTTTTCACGGTTGAGTGCGGCAATGGTGGGGCTGTCGTTGTTGCTGTTGGCCATGCCTGCTAGTGCGCACCATGCAATGGGTGGCAGGTTGCCCAATAACTTTTTTGAGGGCTTTTTGGCAGGGCTGGCCCACCCCGTCATTGGGTTAGATCACTTTGCCTTTGTGGTCGCGGTTGGGTTGCTCGCCAGCCTCAAGCGCCAAGGCTTTTGGGTGCCCGTGGCCTTTGTGGGGGCAGCCCTGGCTGGCACAGGCTTGCATTTGCTCAAGCTGGATTTGCCGTTGGCAGAAATTTTTGTGGCGGTGTCAGTGCTGCTGATGGGGAGCGGGTTGGCGTTGCCCAAAAGCCCTAACCTGGGTTTGATGGTGACGATTAGCGCGATCGCGGGGGTATTTCACGGCTATGCCTATGGCGAATCCATTGTGGGCGCAGAATCAACAGCTCTAGTTGCCTACCTCCTTGGGTTCACGGCCATTCAGTGTGCGATCGCCTTGGGTGGGTTCAAACTAGCCGGGTTGGCGCGTCACCTGGCCGAACAAACACCCGTCTCCCTGCGGTTTGCCGGTTTTACCATCTGTGGCGTGGGGGCAACTTTCTTAGCGTCCCATCTTGGCTTATGATTGGGTGTTTGTGAACTTTTAATTGTCTGCGATCGCCCTATGAGTCAGCCCTATCGAATTACGCTTCTCCCTGGTGACGGCATTGGCCCAGAAATTATGGCCGTCGCGGTGGAAGTGCTCCAAACCGTTGGTCAACAGATGCACCTGGCCTTTGACTTTCAGACTGCGTTGATGGGGGGAGCGGCGATCGAGGCCACGGGCGAACCCTTACCCCAAGCCACCATTGACACCTGCAAAGCCAGTGATGCGGTGTTGTTGGCGGCGATCGGTGCCCCCAAATACGACACCCTGCCCCGCCACCTGCGCCCCGAAACCGGACTGCTCGGCATTCGTGCGGCCTTGGGCTTGTTTGCCAATCTGCGGCCTGCCAAAATTCTGCCCCAACTCATCGATGCCTCCAGCCTGAAACGGGAAGTCGTGGAAGGGGTGGATATTATGGTCGTGCGGGAACTGACCGGCGGCATCTACTTTGGTGAACCCAAAGGCATCTTCACCACCGAAGCGGGGGAAAAGCGGGGTGTGAGCACGATGGTCTATGCCGAGTCGGAAATTGATCGCATCGGGCGGGTGGCCTTTGAAACAGCCCAAAAACGCCGGAAAAAACTCTGCTCGGTTGATAAAGCCAACGTGCTGGAAGTGTCTCAACTCTGGCGCGATCGCATCACAGCCCTGGCTGCCGACTATCCCGATGTGGAACTGTCCCACATGTACGTGGACAACGCCGCCATGCAATTGGTGCGCAATCCCCGGCAATTTGACACGATTGTCACGGGCAACCTGTTTGGCGATATTTTGTCCGACGAAGCGGCCATGTTAACAGGCAGCATTGGGATGTTGCCCTCCGCCAGTCTAGGAGCCACAGGCCCCGGCTTGTTTGAACCCGTGCACGGCTCGGCCCCAGACATCGCCAATCAAGACAAAGCCAACCCCATTGCCCAAGTCCTCAGTGCAGCGATGATGCTGAAGTATGGCCTGAACGAACCCGCAGCGGGCGATCGCATCGAACAAGCGGTGATGCAAGTCCTGGAAGACGGGAAACGGACAGGCGATATCTTCTCAGAAGGGACGACCCTCGTTGGCTGCAAAGCAATGGGACAGGCCATCCTAGACGCATTAAAGGCTTAACGTAGCACCTGGGGGCAGGGCGATCGCGATGCCCCGGTATCTCTACTGCCGATAGTCCACCAACAGCGTTGGGAGATAGTCAAACCCATCCACCCCGATTTGTTGGAGAAATTGAGGGCGATATTGCTCTAAGACGGCCTGAAAGCTTTCTGCACCCAATTGACCATAAATCACACTGAGAATGCCTGCGGCCTGCCGCCATTGCTCAGAGCCGACTTGATGCAGTAAATACATCCCCAGACAGCCCGCATAAACTGCCATTTCCAGATTTTGCAACCCCCGAAAGGCTTCGGCTAAGTAGGTCAAACTCAGCCCTTGCAAGGCACTGTCACCGATCGCCTGGGCAATTTGGAGGCTCATTTGCAAGGAGGCGATCGCCGGTTCGTACTGCTCCCACACAATTTGCACCACCCCCAAACTGTAAGCACACAACGCCTGGCTGGGGCGATCGCTCACCCGTTCCGACAGTTGCAACCCCTGTTCCAAATAGGTCAACAGGCGATCGTACTGCTCACCATCCAGTTCATTTTGGGCCTGCGCCTGAAAGACTTCGCTGTAGCCGAGATTCGCCAGCGCATTCGCTTCCCCTAAGCGATCGCCCAACTGACGCGCCAAAATCAACGCCCGTTGACTGTAGTCAATCGCCTCGCCATATTGCTGCTGCACCACACCAGTACGACTGAGATGATTCAGATTGGCCACCTCGCAGGGGCGATCGCCCGCTTCCCGCGCAATCTCCAACGCCAACTGATGAAATTGCAAGGAAGCCTCATACCGTCCCAAAGCCCGCTGGGAATAGCCCAACAACGTGAAAATCCGGGCCTTGCTTTGGGTATTCGGCACTTGCCGCAACGGTTGATCTAAATACTCCAACATCGTCTGCAACGACTCGCCCGACAACGCCGCAAACAGCCCCCCATACAACGGAAAATAGTCTTGCTGGGCAAACCGATAGAGCACTTGCAGCGCCATCTGAAAACTCGCCTCTGCCAAAATCGCCTGCCCCAGTGCGTTAAACCGTTGTGCCAGTTGACTCCACACGGCGGTAAATGTCAAAAAAGTCGCGATCGACAGCCGTTTACCCGCCCGCGCGTCGTAGGGTTGCTTATCAAACCAAACGACCAGCCCCAGTTGCAGCCGTTGCAGCACGATCGCCAACTCCACCCAATCCCTCGTGGAAAAGTCGGCGGTCAGGCCAGTGGCAGTCACCGCCTGGTGCGCAGCCAAATCTTGCAGGATCTGTTTGAGGCGAGGCGACTCCACCACTTTGGCCCAAAAGTGCCACGGGCCTCGCTGTTCGGCCTCATTCCCAAAGCCGATCGCCTGTTGACTTTGGTCATAAATCCAACTCAGGAGGTGGCCTTCCACCTGTTGCCAGGAATTCAACCCAGCGAACAACCCCGCCGCCAGGGCCGCGATCGCCTCATCTGCCTCAGGTTGCGCCCCAACCCGTTGCAATTGCTGGGCCAGTTGCTGAATTTGGGCATTCGTCAACGCCTGGGGCCGATTGGGATCCAACACCTGTAACACTACCGCCAAGCGATCGCGATCTGCCGCCACCACCAAGGTTTGCACCATCGCCGTCAACTCAGAATCTGCCTGATTTTGCTTTTGCCACCGTTCCCATTCCGTTTGAATCGTGGTCAAAGCTCGATGTTTGCGCGTAGCTTTCGCCAGCTTCAGTTCATCAGTTTCCGTTTGCAGTTGCGGTCGAAGCTCGTCTAGCTGCCCTTGCAAACACCGCTCAAATAATTCCCCGGTGCCACTTTCCACCTCCTTTTGCAACAGGCGATAGACCTGTTCCTTCGAGCGAATTTCTCCTTTGAGCGTTGCCGCTACAATCCGTTCAATCAATTCCCGGTAGCGATCGCGCATCCCACCCACACCTCCGAACAAACACCGTTTTCTCATGGTAACTGGAACCATCCCACCGCCGCGATCGCCCTCCGTGACAAATCCCCCCAACCCAACCCCGCCCCTCCGTGATGGTAATCACCCAATGGTGTGATAACGATTGCCAACCCACCGACCTTCGCTCACCGCCACCGATGATCACCTTCAGTAGGCACACCCCACCCCCATCACCCCGGCCTCCTGGATTTCTTGCGATGATGAACTCATCCACAAGTCCTCCGCTCCGCAGGAATGCAGACCATGCTCAACCCCCGCACCCCCGATCGCGATCGCACCCAATTTTTACTGGCCTTTGCACGACATCGGTTACTCGCCACAGACCTACCCCAGATCCTCCGCGTCACAGCCTTTCTCCGGCTCTCATGCTCGGTCTTAGACGACCCAGAAGCTTACTCTCGCCTGTTAGAACAACTCGCCGCCTACCCCAGTTGGTGGTTGACCTGTTCCGTCACCCCCGCCACGACCCTCACCTCATCGGATCCGGCGATCGCAGACTTGTTTGCTCCGATCAATCACTTACATCAACTCAATCACTTACCCCAATCGGCCCGCATCCCAGCGGTGATCTAAACCCCCCTTCCTCCTGCGACGTTCCCGCCTTTGGTCTGCTCTGTGGTTGCAATTTTGGTAACTTGCGATCGCCCCTGGTCAGCATCCTGCATTCTAGGATCAGCACCTCACACCAAACTCCCCATCTCTTTTGCCAAGGAAGCGGTGGGGAGTTTACCGTTGAGACGAGAACAATTTTGGGAATCCAGGAGTGATCAAGATGCGATCGCGCACACTGCAATACCTCAGCGTTTTAGGGCTAACCGCCGCTCTATCCCTATGGCCCACCGCCCTCCAGGCCGAATCGATGTTTGCACCAGAGCTGTTGACCATTGACTTTGAAACGCAAGGGTGTGGCCGCTTGCGCCAACAAGCCTACTACCGCACCGAGTCGCATTTTGTGAATCTCTGCCTGGACGAGGCCAATACCGTGTATATGGTCGTTACCGACAACGACGGTCTGGGGCGCGATCGCATGACGGCCACCAAACAGACCAGCGCCAAAGGGGTGCTCTACCAGGGCACCGCCCAAAACGGTACCGTCTACACCATTAACAACAGCACCTTCACCCTGCAAGCCAGAGGCCAAAAAACCATCCAAGAAGCCGTGACCTATGCTGCCCTGACCGGATTGGCAGACATCGCCGACGTGCGCTATCGGTGCGAACCCAAAGTCGATCAGTTTCGTCGCGCCTATCCCAGTCTTGACCTCGCGACGGCCCTCAGACTCGTGCAATTCCGAGAAAATCACCAATTCGTTTATCAATGCTCCGTGGCCCAACAAAATCCCGAACCCCGTCCTATGCTCCGGGCGATCGTCACTGGCACCGTCACCTACCGCCAGCGCATTGCCTTACCCCCCGATGCCGTCGTCGAAGTCACCTTGCAAGAGACCAGTCGGGCCGATGCACCCGCCGTCATTCTGGATCGGCAAACCATCCCCACCAACGGAAAACAAGTGCCCATTCCCTTTACGCTCAATTACAACCCGATCACCATCAACCCCCAGCATACCTATACGGTCTCCGCCCGCATTTTGGTCAATGGGCAGGTGCAGTGGATCAGCACCAGCAACCCTGCGGTTATTACCGAGGGCAATCCCTCGGAAGTGACGGTAATCGTTAACCCCGCCCGCCGCTCACCGCGATCGCCGAGGTAAGGAGCAACAAGAACCTCCAGCGATCGGGCAAAAAAAGTGCTGCATAAATTGCTGGATCTGCACCGTATAGATCTAGAGCATGGCCCCAGTCATTCTGGCCTTCGCCCCACCCCGCCACAAGGTGCTTGCGATGAAGACAGCCCCAAATGCCCCCCTCAAAATTCGCCTCACCAAAATCGCGATCTGGCTCGTCGCCGAAATCACGCTCAATTTGCTGAATATGGACACAATGGCCGACTATGGTGAATTTGTGTTTGGGCAAGAGTTGGCGATCGCCCACAGCCACGCTCCTGCCATTACGCTCTGGGTGTAGTTACACAGCCGCTTGCCGCCAAATTTGCCCCTGGTCAAAGAGTCGCCCCTGCTCGTCGATCCCGCGAATCTCCAGGCGATCGCCATACACCTCCAACGCCGCAAAGCCATACTGAGAGGCGGCATAGGCCGTCCACTCCGACTGCCCCACCGAGCGCAATTGCGCCCCTCCAATTCCCGTAATCAAGTACGTTGTCCCCTGAATCGGCACGGTGCGTTCATAGTTATGTTCGTGGCCGTTGATATACAGTTGCACCCCATATCGCTGAAATAAAGGAGTCAGCGTCGCCACCAAGGTTTCATCCGTACCATACCGCCCGGAGGAGTAGATGGGGTGATGGCCAAACACAATTTTCCACGGTGCATCGCTACCCTTGAGTTCCGCTTCTAGCCACGCTAGTTGGGCAGCCCAGTCGGCATTGCCATTGGTATCCAGGGCAAAAAACTGCACTGTCTCCTCCCGAAAGGTGTAGTAGCGTCCGGTCATGTTGAAGTTGGCATAGCGCAGTTGATCGTTCCCATTGTTGGTGCGAATGTCATGATTGCCGAGACACGCCCGAAACCGTACTCCGGCCTTGAGTAACGCCTGGTAGGGTTTCTCGAACACGGCGCTTACTTTCTCAATTTCGCCGTTGTTGTAAATGTTGTCGCCCGCCAGCACCACCAGGGAATAGGGATAACGCTGGCGATATTGCGCCATGACTTCGCCGACTTGATACTGCGCCCCGTTGCCTGCCCCCGTATCCGCGATCGCGACAAACCGCAGACTTAATTTCCCTGGTGGCGAGCCCCCTCCCGGAACTGCCGCGATCGTGGCCTGCACCGCCGACCGAGCCAAACGCTGGCGATCCTGCCACCAACGGCTAACGCCTTGGGCCAACCCCACTGCGCCCACACTGCCCAGAACCAGGAGTAGAAATCTGCGTCGCTTCATCTCTGCTCGCTCCACGCTGCCATTCGCTCTTCTCGCCCGGTTATAGCACACGGGTTCCCCCCAAGTTGGATTCGCCTGCCCCTGGGGTCAGTTCTGCGGTATGGTGTTTCCTGAAATGCGTTGCAGAGGGTTGTTATGGGAGTTCGGCGATCGCACTTTGCTCTTGGCCTCACCAGCCTGCTTAGCCTCTGTCTGGTGCTCTTGTTGCACGCCTGCCAAAGTGCCCCGCTCAACCGCGTCAATGCTGCCGATCCCGGCCCCACCCTTGCCACTCCGGCCTCTGCCCCCAGCCCCACCCCCTTGCCCCCAGCCACTCAGGCGATCGTCGCCACGGCTGGCCCCAATGGCATGGTTCAACCCCCACGGGGCGATGTCCGGTTGGCCGTCATCAGTGATCTCAACAGCGCCTACGGTTCCGTCACCTACGATCCCGAAGTCACCAAGGCCGTCCAACTTCTGCCCTTTTGGAATCCCACCTTGGTTCTGTGCAGTGGTGATATGGTCGCCGGACAAGACCCGCGCTTATCCGTCACCGAGCTTAACGCTATGTGGGCTGGCTTTGATAAAACCGTGGCCGCGCCCCTCCGCCAAATGCAACTCCCCTTTGGGTTCACAGTCGGGAATCACGACGCATCCAGCGCCAGAGGGAGCAGTGGCAACTTTTTGTTCCAGCAAGAACGAGACATCGCCAAAGCCTATTGGCAAGATCCAGCCCACGCGCCCGGTGTGCAATTTATCGATCGCAATGACTTCCCGTTTTATTACACCTTTGAGTCAAACGAGATTTTTTTCCTAGTCTGGGATGGCTCCTCTAGCCAAATTCCTGCCGCCAAATTGGCCTGGGTCGAACAAGCGTTAGCCAGCGAAAAGGCCCAGTCGGCCAAACTCCGCATCTTGATTGGCCACTTGCCGCTGTATGCGGTGGCCGTCGATCGCGACCAACCGGGCGATGTGATGGATAATGCAGACACCGTGCGATCGCTCCTCGAAAAATACAACGTCCACACTTACATCAGTGGGCACCATCACGCTTATTACCCCGGCTATCGCGGCGCTTTGCAACTGTTACACACAGGCTTACTGGGTTCCGGGGCGCGGCCATTACTCAGTGGCTCCCTTGCCCCTGGGAAAACCTTGACCATTATCGATGTGAACTTTGCCGATCCGGCCCTGACCACCTACACCACCTATGACATGAAAACCCTACAGGTGATCCCCATTAGTGAATTACCCCGAACTATCGTGGGCCATAACGGCATGGTGGTGCGGCGCGATATTCCGTGGAGTAGCCTCACCCCAGCAGAACAAGCCGCCTGTAAAAACCAACTGGGGCAGGCTCGCTGCCAAGCCTGAGAAACCCCTGCGCGATCGCCCCCACGCAACCCAACCCATCAAGTTGGGATCACTCAAGGTGCTTCAACAGCATGGGATTCATAGAGATTCCGTTGAAGAGCGAATCCCGTAGATTAAATTTGCGTCGGTTCAGACGGGCACTCCGTCACCGGGGGTTGGGCCTGGGTGCGTTGGTCGAGGCGCAAGACAAGGGCGATCGCCTTCGTACCCAACAAATTGAGTGGATGGCTGAGCGGCGACAAACCAGATTGCGTCAGAGTATGCAGCATTGCAGGAGTGCAGCAGGGACAGAAGAAGGGTTCCAAGGGTTGCAGCATCGCGATCGGGTGAGGACTACATTCGGACGGAGTGTACCCCCGAAGACACTGCCATCATAAACGGTATCCCAGCTTTGCAGCAAAGTTCCCCCAGCAGCAGTTCCCACAGGGTATTGAAGTTTCAAGCTGCCAGTGGCGATCGGGCGGCAGATCACGCTCAGGTTGTGATAGCCGCAAGCCCAGTTAGACGATGCCACTCACCCCTTCACTGTGCGGAAATTCACTCACCAGCAGCGGTCGCCATCACCTGCCAAATCAAACACTCCTGCGACGATAAATACATCAAGATACATCGCAAGGAACCAAGCCCCATGACTCTGACATTCCTCGGCCAAGCCTACGAAGCCACCCAACCGGAAGTAGCCGCCATCCCAACCGAAACTGCTGGCACCTATCGCGGTTGCCCTATGCGCTTTTCCAGCACCCACACCGTACCTCAAACCACAACTCGCCTGACCTATCGCGGCGTTCGGTACTGCCCTTAATTCCACCGGGCTGCGGGCCAAATTCTGAGACATTCCTCCTTAACGTTCCCCCTGATCTAGCGATCGGGGGGTTTCTTGTCACCAGGGATCATCCAGTTCCCAACAAGCCTGAAATCGCGCCTGGGCAAAAGAGTATAAGGAATTGCCCCAATCGTTGTGCAGGATACAGGCCCAACCCCAGCAGGATCAAACAGCAAAAAATTGCGCAATCACTCTGCACGATCGCTGAATTGAATCAATCAGTGTGGCTTCTCTGACAGGGCGTTCTGACAAGGCGTGATGAACCACCCTGGCCGACCCTTTAGCCGCTTTACCCATGGGGAATTCATCCACACGAAGGCGAAGCACAAGCTAGCCTGAAGCAGGCCAGTGGTCTAAAATGCGTCTTTTTTCGCCAGGACAACCTGAATTGTTTTGAAAATCAAGTGCAGATCATACCGAATTGACCACTGCTCTTGATACTTCAGATCCATCTGCACAATCGTTTCAAAATCCAAAACCGATGAACGACCATTGGCTTGCCATTCACCTGTGATGCCGGGCCGCACTTCCAATCTACCCCAGTGGTGTTTGCGATAGCTCATCACTTCATCGACTGTCGGTGGCCGGGTGCCCACTAAGCTCATTTCACCTTTCAGCACGTTCCAAAACTGGGGCAGTTCGTCTAAGCTTGTTTTTCGGAGGAAGCGACCAACACGAGTAATTCTGGGGTCGTTGCGATTTTTGAAAATGCCCCCTTTCGCTTCATTGTGAACTAGGTGCTTCAGTTTATCGGCATTGGTCACCATCGAGCGAAACTTCCAAATACGAAAGGGCTTGCCGCGATAACCACAGCGGATTTGGCTGTAGAAAATTGGGCCAGGGTTATCTAACCAGGTGGCGATCGCCACAGGAACGGCCACCACACCCGTGATCACTAACCCAATCAGCGCCCCAACCACATCAATGACGCGCTTTGTCCGGCTAGTGACCGATGGATGAACAGGAGTAGATGTCTGCGTGGGCTTAGATGCATTTAACGCTTGCCACTTTTTAGCTTCAAGTAGCAGCGGCTTCGGGATCGGAGGAGTGGAGGAAGTAGTCACAGTTCTGAACCCTACCTGATGTTTGGGGATGGCGGCATGGATACCGACCTGAATGTTCTGCTACTAGATTAAGTACATTCGCGGAGATCCCCTAGCAACAACTACGACTTTTGCTTAATCTTTGAACTTACATTCCGTTTTTAAAGATCCTGTGTTTTTTAGTCGGCATTGATGACAAGCCAAGTCAGTCTCCGTCAGCCTCGGTGGAGCAGCTCAGATGATCGAAAACAGCTAAAAAGCTGACTGGAGAAGGATTTCAAGTTTTATTGTTACCGTTAGGGCAAGGCCATTACGAATCAATGGCCCCATCTTCGATCGCCCGTCCCGACCTATTTTGGGCAGCTCTTGAAGCTGTAGCGATCGTGGGAGCCATCAACTTAGCCTCACAAAGCAGGGGATAGGGGGTCAGACCATGTAGCCAATCCTACATTAAGGAATTTAGAATACCAGGCTTTTAGCGCGGGGTTAGCTGGCCAAGATCGCCAAAAAATAAAGGTAGGCGCTGCGGGGCATGGCTGGCAGCAGGGCCGATCGCAGCCCTGGATTAGCGGCAGACCGTCGCGGCAAGACCGTCGCCAGCGGCGCAATCAGATCGGGGCTAATGGTGCGGGCGATCGCGGCGGCACCGTGTCGGTTGAGATGGCTAGGATCAGCAAAGTAAGGATTTTGGCTCAACTCCGGGTGGGTCAACAAGTCTTTGAACGTGAAGTTGTACTGTTGGGCCAATACTTCCATTTGCCGTTGGAACTGTTGTTCATAGGCTGTGCGGGCACGGTCGAGATAGGTGGCCGTCAGCGGCAAATTCACAAACATTAACGGGATTTGGCGCTGTTGGGCAAACTGGGCCACGCGGACTAAGGCTTGCGTTTGGGGGCCAACCAGGGAAAAGTTATTGTAATCGCCGTCATAGCGCCCAGAAACCCGAGGATACTGCTGAAAGTACCGCCACGGGTCAAACTGCGTGTTCACCAGTTGCAAGCCCAACGCCTGATAGTATGCCTCCCCAGTGGGCGGGGCGATCGCTTTCACTTGTCGCACCACCAGCTTGGCAGGTTGTTGGCATTCCGCCGCCCCCTGCCGTTGCCCGGATCGCGCCATTCGGGTCGCTGCGCCCCCGCTGGAGAGGCCCATGCCCAAAGGTAAAACATCGGCACAAATTTGGCCGAGGACGGTACCCTGTGTCGTGACGGGAATGGCCGATCGCCCCGCCCGGAGCCCTTGATAACCAGGAGAACTCAGAATTTTGGCAAAGGTGCGATCGCTCCGCCCACTGTTCAACGCGCGGGAACCATCCGCCCAAATCAACAGTTTGGGGAGGTGCTCCGCTGGAATCAGCCGCTGGAGCATCCACTCAACAACCTGAGCCGTGGCCCCGTTCACACTGAAATTAAACGCTTTGAGATTTGGAAAACCCTGTTTCGCCAGGGCAAATTGCAACGCCACCGGATCAACACCCTGCAACGCTCGTGAACTCCCGACAATCAAAATATCGGGGGTGCCATAGGTATTGAGATAGGTGCGATACCGTTGAATCTGCTGATCAAGCTGATCGCTGTTGAAGGAGGCCAAGGGCGCAAGTGGAGTCGCAGCGGGCGCTGTGTAGGGGGCAAACTGAGGGGAGGCGGTTGGAGCAGCGGGGGTAGGCCGACGCGGCAGCACTCTCCGGGGTTCAACCTTCACTTCCACCACATAATCACCGGGAGTAGGTTGAGCCATCAGCGGCGGGGCGATCGCCCCCACCCCGACACTCCCCAAGACTGGTAGACATCCCACGGCCCAACCAAGCCACTTCATGAGAACTTCTCCCCATCTCGCCTACAACCCAGTCAACCACATTCCTCCGGGGAACAGCAAGCATGGCCCACGACTTTACCCCGGTCACTGGCCTGCCCTTTGCAGCCTTCACCCAGTTCAAGCCGAGGCTGGTTTCGCGGGTGCTGGTTTCGTGGGCGCTGGTTTTGGCGAGGTCCGTTGGGTGCGATCAAGTTGGCGATCGCCAGAGGGCACCGTGCAGCCAATCACAATCTCCGTAGTCCGAGGATACAGTTGCAACTGCTGTAAAAACTTAGCCCGACTAAAACTGCGCGGATCCAGCCGTGACCCAGAGCGATCCACCGCTTGATGGGTCGTAATGCGGTCATCGGGCACCCCGGTTTTGGCAACTAACCAGGCCAAAGCGTTGTATTGGGCTTCGGTATAACCGCTGTGGCGATAGCCATTGTTGTAACCATCCGGGGGCGATTCCAGGGAAACGTGGTACGCAAAGTTGTTGACCGACGAGGGAAACTGCGGGTGAGTCTTGACCGTTTCTGGCCCATTTTTGCCTTGAAACACAGAATTTCCAGCCCCATAGGCGCGTTTATCAGGCGGCACCATATAGACGATTGTGCCATCCCGCTGAATGAGCGTATGGTAACTCGCCTGGTCATCATCATTGGGATGGGGTGTCCGAAAGAAGTTGAGGGTGCTAGTCGCCGAAGCCACAGTTTCGTGGAGCACCACAATCGGCGGCAACAGCGCCACATTGTTATTGACATCCAAGTAATAGCGATCGCCAAAATTCGTCGGGTCAATTAGCACAATCCGCTCACGGGGCGTTGCCCCCATCCCCGGTTGGGGCGCAGTCGGCGAAGTTGCCCCCGCCACCATCCCCGGCACATTCAGTTGCCGAAACCGCAACAGCGTAATGGGACTGTCTGACTGGCCCAAGGGCGATCGCGACACTCTTGCCTGCCGGGAAAGCTCCGGCTTCATGACGCAATCCGTCGGACGAGACTCATTCAAAACCGGAGGATTATTCAATGGTTGAATTGAATCTGCACTAGCCAGATACGGCGATTCAAACCCCGCCCGCTGGGCCTGCCCAGAGTTCATCGTAGCCGCCACCGACACCAAACACAGAGCAATTAACATCGCAGCCGTCAAAAACTGACGCTTGATGCGAAAGATAGTTCTCATGAGCGTTTAAACAAACTAAAACAGGAAAACAACCAGATTTTGACCAAATTCAGCCAAGCGGTTTCAGGGAAAATCGCCGCCCACCAGCCAACAAGAGCTAGACCAGTTCGCCCTAGCCCCGCCTCAGGGCACCGCCCAGAGCAGATCATCCCAGCGCCCAACGCTAACGTCCAGAAAACCAACGTTCAGTAACAATATGAAACAGTTCTAACGTCTAATAATTTTTTTGGGCTTAAACTTAAGACTCACCTCATCTCAGTCCAACTCCTCCTCTAGGACAATCTACAACTTTTACCTATCGCCTCAGCCCTCTTCGATCAACATACCGGGAATTTTCCCTTATTCAAACTTTTGTTAACTGTTAAGTCTTATCGCAATTTCTAGTGTTCTTTGGAATACATTCCGCTAATCTTTTTTCCAATACGCTGTGACTAAACTATGTCGCTGGCAGAAACAACTAACCTAAGGCTGAATTGAGTGTGATGAATGGCAGACATTTCCCTCTTTCAGCGCGTTCTGGCAGCTTAGACATGCACCAATTGGGCCTGGACGGATCATCGACTGATAGGAGCCTGCCAAACACCGAGCAGCAGGAATAACCTCAATCCGATCCATCTGAACAGTTGGTATCAGAGTGTTTATTGTACGAGGCTTTATTTTAGGAGTGGGTACGGCGTGACTGAGCAGCATCGAATTTATATCCCCCGCAGACAGGTCTTACGGGGGATCCTGGCCACCGCAGCATTTGCAGCAACCACCAAACTGGCCGGGTGTGCGTCGGGCGAGTCCGGCGGCAACGGGGAATCTGGTTCTGGCCAGCCCTTAGTCCTGGGATTTATTTATGTGGGGGCGAAGGATGACTATGGTTGGAACCAAGCCCAAGCTGAAGGTGCAAAACAACTTGAGGGTTTACCCGGAGTTAAGCTGGTCGAACAAGCCAGCGTCCCAGAAACGAAAGAAGTGCAAGAAGTCATGCGGAGCATGATTGAACAGGATGGGGCAACGGCTATTTTTGCGACGTCCTTTGGGTACTTCAAGCCCCATGTGTTGGAAATGGCCCAGCAGTTTCCCGATGTGCAATTTTTCCATTGCAGCACGCTGTGGGAAGAGGGAATGCCCACCAACATTGGCAACTATTATGCCGATATTGATGACGCGCAATATGTGTGTGGCAAAGTGGCGGCGGAAACGGCGAAGTCCGGTAAGTTGGGTTATGTTGCGGCGAAACCCGTGAATCCGGTCCTTCGCAGTATTAACAGCTTTATGCTGGGTGCCCAGAGTGTGAATCCGGCGGCCAAGATGCAGGTTATCTTTACGGGTGATTGGAATGTCCCTGTGAAAGAGGCTGAAGCGACCAATACCTTGGCCGATCAAGGGGTTGAGGTTGTGGGGATGCACATTGACAGCCCCAAAGTCGTGGTCGAAACAGCGGAAAAGCGGGGCATCTACTCTAGCGGCTTCCACACGGATCAGTCGTCGTTGGCCCCTAAAGGGTATTTAACGGGCACGGCCTATGATTGGTCAAATGTGTTTAAGCGGTATGTGGAACTGCTGCAAGCGGGTAAGAAGGTGATGGATGGTGGCATTCCGCGGGTGACGCAGGGGAGTTTGGCGGAGAGCTATGTGAAGTTGTCGCCGTTTGGGCAGGCCGTCGCAGCCAAAACGAAGGAAGACGCAGAAGACGCGATCGCCAAAATTAAAGATGGCTCACTCATGGTTTATTCTGGCCCCATCAAAGACAACACGGGTGCAATGAAAATTCCACAGGGCACGAAGTACAAAGCGACTGCGCCTGAGCTGGATCAGATTAACTGGTTGGCCAATGGCGTGCTTGGGGGTTAGGGCATGGTCAGTTTGACTCGTAATTGGCGCAAAACCGCAGAGGCGATCGCAATCCCAATGGGTGCCCTGGTTATTGCCCTGCTGTTGTTTGGCCTCTTTTGCCTCTTTTGTGGCAAAGACTCTTTCGCGGTCTATGGCCGCATTTATCAGGCCATTTTTGGAAGTTGGTCGGCGTTCCAGGGAACTTTGTTGCGGGCCGCACCGTTGATGCTGACCGCGTTGTGTACCGCATTACCCGCCCGGTTGGGTTTGATGATCATCGGCAACGAGGGGGCGATGGTCATTGGGGGGTTGGCTGCCGCGATCGCCGGACTGCTGCTGTCCTACGGCAGTGTAACTCCAGCGGCAGAGCAACTAGCCCAGGTTCCGAGCTTACCCGCCGTGGTTGTGCTGGGGGGCATGGCCTTGGCCAGTCTTGTGGCCGGAGGAGCCTGGATTGCGATCGCCGGAGCCTTGCGCCACTACCGCGCGGTGAACGAAACCATTAGTAGTTTGCTCATGAACTACATTGCGATCGCCATCATGAACGAACTGGTGGGTGGTTTTCTCAAAGACCCCGGCGAGGCCGTCAAAGCGTCTAGCTACGCTATTCCCACGTTATATCGCCTCAGCACCCTACCCGGCACCCGGATTCACTACGGCCTGCTCTACGGCATTGTCGTTTGCATCATTGCCTACATCCTTATCCAACACACGACCTTCGGCTTCGCCGCCCGCACAGCCGGAGGCAATGTCAAAGCCGCTCGCGTCGCGGGCTTACCCGTCGGCAAACTTACCCTCATCATCTGCTTTTTAGCAGGCTCCTGCGCCGGACTAGCAGGTATGGCGGAGGTGGCCGCAGTGCACAGCCGCGTCAACGAATCCCTTGTTTCCGGCTATGGCTACACCGGGATTTTGGTGGCCTTTGTTGCTCGCTATAATCCGATCGCCTGCACGGTTGTTGCCATTCTCATGGGTGGCATTGGGGCCAGTAGCGGCGCACTCCAAAAATACTTTGCCCTTCCCGACGCAACGGTCTTAGTCCTGCAAGGGATGATTTTCCTCGTCATTCTCTACAGCGAATCGTTGTATGGGCGGTTTGCGATCTTCAAAGAACCCGTTGAACCACCCCTCCCCCCTACTACCACTTCGAGCATCTCGGTGTAAATCACGCCTTCTGGCGCGATCGCACCCATCTCTTTCCATCACACAACATCGCTCAACCCTTCTTGGAGGATTCAACAGAACATGGCACCAGACGCAATTGGTTGGTGGGGTGTGCCGATAGGCATTCTGGGCGGCACACTGCGGGGAAGCGCCCCATTTTTATTCGTGAGTTTAGGCGAATGCTTGACCGAGAAAAGCGGCAAGATCAACCTGGGCCTCGAAGGAAGCCTCTTAGTCGGGGCCATGAGTGCTTACGCCGTTTCCTACCTCAGTTCCACCCAATGGGGAGTTTCCCCCGCCGCCGCCCCCTGGTTAGGGGTCTTTGTCGCAGGGCTAGGGGGCGCTGGGATGGGCTTCATTCATGCGTGGCTTACCCAACAACCCAAAGTCAACGATGTCGCCGTTGGGATTGCCATGATGGTCTTTGGCAGTGGGGTCGCCTTTTTCCTGGGGAAACCGTTTATCCAGCCCCAGGCTCCCCGGCTGCCAGTCATCGAACTCGGAGGTTGGCTCAGTGGTTCGCCCGCGCTCCAGTCAGCCTTACAAGTCAGCCCCTTGTTCCTGCTTGGGGTCATCCTTGCGCCAGTGATGCACTGGTTTTTCAAATCAACTCGCCCTGGCTTGTTTATTCGAGCCGTGGGTGATAGCCCCGATGCCGCGATGGCTATCGGCATTTCCATCAAACGGGTGCGGATGCTGTGCATCATCGCAGGCAGCTCTCTCGCTGGCATTGGGGGTGCCTATCTTTCCCTCGCCTATTTTGGGAGTTGGACTGAGAAAATTTCCAGTGGCCAGGGCTTAATTGCTGTTGCCCTCGTCATTTTTGCCCATTGGAACCCCATTCAATGTTTGTGGGCATCCTTATTTTTTGGGGGAGCCCAAGCGATCGCCCCTGTCCTCCAAGGAGTTGGCATTACCAAAGGCTACTATTTACTCAATGTGGCCCCCCACCTGCTCACCCTAGTGATTATGGTGATGACCTGTTCCCCCAAAAAGACAATCTCTGGCGCTCCGGGAGCCTTAGGCACTATTAACAACTAACCCTGCCGCCACCATCCCAGGGGAGCGAACCATCCCGGTGCCCAGCCTGCCTTGCCTGTTTCCCTTTACCGCTTTGCTTTGTGCTAAGGAAATCCCATGACCAACGTTGTCAGCCCCACCGAGCATCTGGTGATTGATGAAATCCAAAGTTTGGCCCAACCGCCCGATTTAGAAGTGGTCAACATGACTAAACGCTTTGGCAGTTTAGTTGCGTTGGATTCAGTCTCATTGCACCTCAAGTCGAGCACGTTTCATGCCTTGTTGGGCGAAAACGGAGCCGGGAAAAGCACCCTGGTAAAGTGCATTATGGGTTTTTACCAACCTGATCATGGCGATGTGCTCATTCATAAACACGCACGGGCGATCGCCAGCCCACGGGATGCCCACAAGTATGGCATTGGCATGGTGTATCAACACTTCACCTCAGTGCCCGCGATGACCGTCGCTGAAAATCTCGTCATGGCCCGCTTTGACACCGCCACTATCATCAACTGGAAACGCGAACTTGATGAATTAGAGCGCTTCATGGCCGATTCGCCCTTCAAAGTCCCTTTAGATATCCCTGTGGGGCAACTGGCTGCTGGTCAAAAGCAAAAACTCGAAATTCTCAAACAACTGTATCTCAAGAGTCGCATCCTGATTTTGGATGAACCCACCTCCGTCTTGACCCCAGGGGAAGCCGACGAAGTGTTGGGCCTCATTCGGGAACAAGTGACCGATCGCAAATTGAGTGTGTTGTTAATCAGCCATAAATTCCGCGAAGTCACCGCATTTTGTGATGAAATCACCGTGTTACGCAAAGGCAAACTCGCAGGTACAGGCGTTGTCAAAAACTTGACCGTCAGCGAGATGGCCGAAATGATGATGGGCGAAAAGCGCGAGCCCCAACCTGTGACCAGAACTCTAATCACCGAACGACAAACCGTACTCGAACTTAAAGGGCTCACAGCCAACAAAGACAATGGCCTCGAAGCGTTGCATTCCCTGAATCTCGCCGTCCATCGGGGAGAAATTGTGGGCATTGCAGGGATTTCTGGCAATGGCCAACGGGAATTGGTTGAAGTGTTGGCTGGGCAGCGATCGCCCACAGGCGGCCAGATTTTGGTGAACAATGTCCCCTACTCAGCAACCCGCAAAGAAATCCACGCCCATCGCGTCTTTGTCCTACCCGAAGAACCCCTCAAGAATGCCTGTGTCGCCCACATGAGCGTGGCCGAAAACCTGGCCCTGCGCACCTTCGATCGCCCCCCCCAGGCCAAAGGCTTACTGCTCATGTTCCGAGCCATTCGGGACACCGCCGTTCAACTGATTGGCACCTTCAAAATCAAAACCCCCTCCCCAGAAACCCCCGTAGGCCATTTATCTGGCGGCAATGTGCAACGCACCGTCCTCGCCCGCGAACTATCATCCGATCAAATTAACCTCCTCATCGCTGCCAATCCTTGCTTTGGGCTAGATTTTGCGATGGTTGACTACATTCATGGCCAAATTTTGGCCGCCCGCAATCGGGGGGTCGCCGTCCTACTGGTCAGCGAAGATTTAGATGAGCTCCTCAAACTGTCCGATCGCCTAATTGTGATTAGTGGCGGTCGGTTTGCCTACGAAAGCCCCATCGAAACTGCTGACTTTAATGCCATTGGCCATGCAATGGCTGGCCACTAAACGTTCAATCCTACCTGTCATCCCTCTTTTGCTGAACTGACTTCCTATGACCGCGATCGCCGCCTTACCCTACGACTACGAATTGCCTAACAGCAGTCAAGTCGCCCTCGTCATCATCGATATGCAACGAGATTTCATGGAAACTGGCGGGTTTGGTGCCGCCCTGGGCAACAACGTTGAACGCTTACAGGCGATCGTCCCCACCTTGGAAACCCTCTTAGCCTGTTTCCGCGCCCTCAATCTCCCTATTATCCATACCCTCGAATGTCACCACCCCGATCTCACCGATTGCCCCCCAGCCAAACTCAAACGCGGGCAGAGTAGTCCCAAAATTGGTGATCTAGGCCCCATGGGCCGCATCCTCGTCCGCGGTGAACCTGGCAATGCTATTATTCCTGCTTTGGCCCCCCGCCCCGATGAGATTGTGATCCACAAACCAGGGAAAGGCGCATTCTACGCCACAGATCTGGAGCCTATCCTAAAAACCCACAACATCACCCATCTTTGCATCACCGGAGTCACCACCGAAGTATGCGTCCAAACGACGATGCGTGAAGCCAACGATCGCGGCTACGAATGTCTCCTCGTCGAAGATTGCACTGAAAGCTATTTCCCAGAATTCAAACAAGCGACCCTGGCAATGATGCGAGCCCAAGGCGGCATTATTGGCTGGACTGCCACCGCCACCCAAGTGATCACAGGCTTACACCAATGGCACACTCCCCCCAGTCCGCCTCAGCCCTAGTCTGCCGTCGTCTAAACGGGTTCATCTAGCCTGAAGTTAGTGCGTTGAGTTGTTGTTGCACCATCCAGGATACATGTCTCATGGCCGCGATCGAAGATTTATCCAATTCAGTCCGGCGATCAACAGCCCCCATTCTTAGCATTACCCGCCAGTTCTATCCCTTCGATACCGAACCCTGTACTCTCACTCACTTCCAAGGCCAAGACTGGTATCACGGCACCGGCATCACACCCCAAACCCATCCCGCCAGTCGGTTTCCAGTATTATTCAGTGACCTGTGTAGCTCAGTTTGTGGGTTTTGCGCCAGTCCCCAAGTGTTGGTGGTTGCACTCCAAACCTGTGTCAATCCAATGTCTGGCGATTTATATTACGACTACGAAATTGTGTGTCAAACCTGCGGAGGGTTTACCGCCTTTGCCTACGCAGAAAACTAAAGCTCTCCTCATTCCAATTCCACCCCAGCTTAGCCACAGTCCATTCCCCATCTCAATCGCTGCGGCTCACCGTGTGCTACGACCCAAGGAAACAACACCACCATACAGACACCATCCATCGAACTCACCCATTAAAAAACGGACTAACCGCTTTGGTTAGCCCGCTAGTTTGGGAACGCGTGGAGAGATTACTGAACCACCAACTTCACATTTGCGTTTTGCAAGCCAGGGCGCTTAACCTCAGCCAAAGTCTTGTTTACGGCATACTTTTGGTTGATCGAGTTAATCAATTCGGTCTGATTGTGGCGCTTAGCAACACCCCAGAGGTCAGCGATCAGGTCGAAGGAACCATCAGAGTTCCGGGACCAACCCAGATCGTACTCACCTTCCAAAACAGCTACGATATCAGAACGAACGCGCTGACCGTTGTAACCACGAACATCTGCATCTGTCTTTACAGAGATGCCGAGATCACGCAAGGAAGCCTTCAGGATTTCAGCATCAGTGATCTTGGTACGCAGAGTGCTAAAGTGAGACATTTGGATTTCCTCCTGATAGAGAGTTGAGAACAACGTTGTAAAGAGAACGGCCAAAAACAACTTCTGTCGTCATTGCAATTGGCTTTGAGAAGCTGCTAGCAAACTGCTAGCCTTTCCCCCTGCTGGGAAACAGGAGTGAAAGCCTGTTAAAACTCGAGTCGCTGATATTCAGCAACCGAGGATGCGGCGGGTCTGGCCCGTTGCCGAGCCCAATCGCGCAGGGCGGTGACTTGTTCGCTCATCGTCTTCGACAAGGGCTGGGTCGCCTTGACTGCCGCAATAATATCTAGTTGGGTGAACTCACGATCTTGAGCAAACGCTTCATACATTGCTGCGACTAAGGCTTGCTCAATCTCTGCGCCCGAGAACCCATCACTCACATTCGCCAGTTGATCCAGGTCAAATCGGGTTATATCACGCTTACGTTTCTCTAAGTGAATCCTGAAGATATCTTTTCGTTCTTCTGCATTGGGTAGATCAACGAAAAACAGTTCGTCAAATCGCCCTTTGCGCAAGAACTCTCCTGGTAACCGCTCCACTCGGTTCGCAGTCGCCATCACAAACACGGGTGATGTTTTTTCCTGCATCCAGGTCAGGAAAGAGCCAAAGATCCGGCTGGAAGTACCGCCATCAGAGTCAGCACTGCCCGCACTGCCCGCAAAAGCTTTGTCTAATTCGTCGATAAACAGGATCGCGGGAGAAATGGATTCTGCCGTTTTCAAAGCACTACGGAGATTCGCTTCCGATCGCCCTACCATTGAGCCATCGTAAACACGTCCCATATCTAACCGAAGCAAGGGCAACCCCCACAACCGAGAGGTTGTTTTGGCAATCAACGACTTCCCACAACCGGGAACACCCAGAATCAGCATCCCTTTGGGTTGGGGCAAGCCATATTCTCGTGCCCGCTCGGTGAAAGCATTTGACCGTTGACGTAACCAATGTTTCAGTTCTTCCAGACCGCCAACCGATTCAATGGTTTCATCCTCTTCGATGTACTCAAGGATGCCGTTGCGTCGAATGAGTTGCTTCTTCTCAGATAAAACAACGTCTACTTCAGCTTCGGTCAAACAACCAGCAGTGACATGTGCCTTCCGATAGACTTTTTCCGCTTCGTCCTTTGTCAACCCCAGTGCAGCTTTCAGCAGCTTTTCACGAGTTTCCGTGGTGATCCGTCGGCCCCGAGTCAACTCTAGTTGATGGGACAAGACCTGATCCAGCTCAGACATATCGGGCATGGGATAGTCCAGCACAGCAACTTCTTTTTCCAACTCAATGGGAATCTGCTGCACAGGCGACATTAACACTAAGGCTTTTTGAGACCCTTTGAAGCTAGCGATCGCATCCCGCAGCCAGCGAGTTACTGCTGGAGAATCAACAAAGGGGTGCAAATCTTTGAAGACAAACAATGCCGGATCACGTTGACGAGTTGCCCATTCAATGGCCGCCTCCGGCGAGACTGTATTGTGCTGTGTCACGTTGCGAGGCTGACCATATTCCACAATGCCGTGGGTCACCGTCCAAATAAACACTCGACGCTGCGGTTTGCACTGTTGGGCGATCGCTGCAATCGCGTGCTCTGCTCGCTCCTCCTCCGATGTAACCAAATAGATCAGAGGATATTGAGCTTGTACCAGTATATTGAGCTCTTCCTGCATACCCATCAACCCAACTTAGGACAACTCAAACTCAAACCGTAACGCTTTAGTGGACAGCTTTCCTGCCAATGACTAAGCTGCCACACAACAGACCTGCACCACACACACTTGATTAGCCCGGTTCCAAATCCCTAGCAGGGAACTAACTCACCTTCCCCTTGAGAATCAATCCGCAGAGAAGGCACAACATCCAGGCTCTCTTCCACAATCACGCCAACCGACTCATTCAGAGAGACCATTTCACCTTCCCGCAAAGCCAAATGAGTAGAACATTCAGGGCAACTATATACCCGATGAGTTTGACCGTAACCTTCTGAATATTGCTCAACAAGCTCCGAATTGGAAAGGTAAAACACAATTGCCTTTTGGGCAATGTCTGTCATCGTCTCCGACTCCACCGCTGCCTTTACCTTCAGTTGCTTGTGCAGCGCGTGCGGCAAGTACAACGTGACCTTTTGTTTTTCTTCCTTTAGCTTACTTTGCATATAACTCTCAGTCTTTGTACCCGGGTATGCATGACAGCATATCGAGACCATCCAAGACTGTCAAGACAGCAAAGCGTTTTGACGTCAATCTCGTTACATTCATTTACACTCACCTTCGAGGCCCTACCGCGAGTTGCCTAAGTTTAGCGTTATCAATGGCCCTACACTACTACATCACGCTATGTCTGGTGGCAATTCAGAATGTTGGCGTAACTGCTCTTGAATTAACATTTGTAAATCAACTCGGCGGATCTCTGTCCCCGTCAGTGGCTGACCGGGAACCTCAAAGAAAATGACACTGTCAACACCTTCCATAGCGGCCAATTGAAACAAAATATTTGCCGTTGGAACAGGCAACGCAATCATATTTGGATCCTTGACAAAACTAGAGCCGATTGAAACATCTGCTAACGTAGGAAACGCATAAATCAGGTGTCTATCCACATCTGCTTGGGTGCGGCTGGCGACAACTGTAACAACCCAGTTTTCATCCAGTAGTTGAACGACGTAGTATTGAGAGTGTTTCAGTTGGCTAGCAAGCCGCCTGAGCGCCGGAGCGATCGCCGCCACCAACTGGGGTGTTGTCCCATCCTGCGGCGCATTATCAACCAGAGCTTGCAACTGTGCATCTAAATCCGCTAAGTCCATATCAGGTATCCATCTATCGATTTGCTAATCACTCGATTCGGCATCCAGCCATCCTCATCTGCCTTAAATTTAGGATTTAACTGGACGCCCAAAAGAGATTGTTGCCAAAATTAAGTTGGTTTCCAGATGTTTATCAGTGCCGAACCTTGAATAGCGTAGGGGAAATCTGCCAGAGCGTGGAGCAAATTTTTCAGCTTTTAGTAAGCGAATTAAAATTGTCAACCAGCGTTTCTGAGCAGTACTGCCAGATCGTGGCAGAACGACTGTCTAACGAAGTTAACCGTATTTGTGCAGAAAGCAAGCGAATTCAAGCCTCGGATGATCCATCATCCTGGGCCTTGACGTTGGCGAAACATCGCCTCGACCAATGCTTGCATTACTATAGACTGGGATCCGAGCGAGGGCGCGTTGAATTAGCCAGCACGCTCAGTGCAGTCGTGTACCGATACATCACGCCGCCCCAGTCTCAATCCACCTATCAAGCCCGCCTGCCCCTGATCGAAGACTTTCTCCAGGGCTTTTATATGGAAGCCCTCAACGCCTTTCGGCGCGAAAACCAATTACCGCCGTCTTACACACCCCGCAATTTGTTAGAACTGGCGGAATACATGGCTTTTACCGAACGGTATGCCAAGCGCCGGATTCCCCTACCGGGGCAACGCACCCAACAATTGATCATCTTGCGGGCCCAAACCTTTTCCCAGCAGCAACCCAGCGAAACCCCAGTCGATATGGAGCAAGCGGCAGAAGGGATATCCAGCGACGGAGAAGCCGCGTGGAACGCTGCCTCAATGCAACAAGTGCGGGAACAGATGGTTGCCCAAGAACCTGAACCCGCCGAAGATACCTTGCGCCATGCCGTTATTACGGAGCTCATTCAATATCTGGACGATCGCAACCAGCGCGACTGTGCCGATTACTTTACCCTCCGGTTACAAGACCTGCCCACAAGTGAAATTGAAGCGCTTCTGGGCTTGACCCCACGCCAGCGCGACTATCTCCAACAGCGATTCAAATATCACCTCATCCGGTTTGCCTTATCCCATCGGTGGGAATTGGTGCATCAATGGCTCGAAGCCGATCTGGACAAAAATTTAGGACTAACCCCCCAGCAATGGCAGCTTTTCCTCTCCCAACTGAGTGAGTTACAACACCAGCTTTTGTCATTAAAACAGGGCAAAGTGAGCGATACTGAAATCGCACAAAGGCTTGGTTACACAACGACCCAGGTGCAAAAACAATGGTTCAAACTATTAGAAGTCGCCTGGGAAATTCGTAATCACTTAGTATCCGGAGAACGCGACGCTAGCAATGAATAGGGATCTGTACCATGAATCGTGACCCAGAGGATATCCAGAGACACTTACTCATGCTGTTACGGGACTTGTTTCCCACAGCGTCTCCGACGGATATTGAAGCGGCAAGTCAGGCCCTTGGACGCGAGATGGGTGAAGCGCCACCCACCGTCCCGCCCGATGCCCCCCGCCTGCCCGACTCCGCGGATGCCACTCCATCTGGTTCTGAGGTCGATGCTTCTTGGCCAAGAGACCCCGCGTTTAATTTTGGAGATGTACCTGCTGTGCAAGATCGTTTTCACGCTTTGTTGAAACATCGTCTACAAAGTGAAATTCAACATCATCCCCCGCTGTTTCCCTGGGAAAGTGAACTTCAGGATTATGAAGCGAGCCCGGCTGGAGTCGGGGAGGCCGCGATCGCGCCGGGAGGCCAATCGCCCTTGCGGGTTTGGATGCGCCAACTCGCCAATTTGACCTTACCGGTTGCTGTCCCCGAAACAATTCTGGCCAATGTGCTGGCCCAATGTCAGACGGTGGCCCAATCGTCCTTGCGCGAAGGCAGCAAGTTAGTCAAAGCGGTGGAGCAGTTGTTTCCAGAGCAAGATCAATCCCTCAACTATTTAGCTGGGTTGGTGATGGCAGGAGCCACGCGCTCCGATGCAACCATGACGGCCCAACCGAATAATAAGAATTTTCCGGCTAGTTATGAAGCAGCGATTCCAGCCCAGCAAATGGTGTTAACCCTTTTGGCCGCGCGGGAGATTTTGAATTCGCTGACGTTGACTGTTTCGCCGCAACGCCCTGTGACCAACCAACAGTGGGCAACCAGTTTGGGGCCGGTCGATGTGCACCTTCAGTATGATGGGAGCGATCGCCAAGGCACGTTGCGGGCACAAGTCACCTGCCCAACAGGCGGCACAGTCAGCCTTCAGCACGCCGATGGTGGCGCGATCGCCCAGCGCCCAACGCCCGGTTTGCTGGAAGTCGTGCTCCCCGACACGGCCCCCCTCCAGTCTTACCAGCTTGTGATTAGTCTGGCAGACCAGGCAGAACCTCTTACTTTTGCCGTTCACATTACGCAAGGTTAATGCCGAATCTAGCGGAATGAGGGATAACAGATAAAGAGCTGTGCCGTATTTGGTGGCAGTTTCCTATCGTTGAGTTAGATCGGCTGAGTCATGGCGAGTAGTTCTCCACGCAGCGAGGGGCGATCGCGGCCTCCTTTCAGTTCCTTCTGGCATCGCCTCCAAACCCAGCCCTTGCCCCCCACGGAGGAATCCGTGTTGCTCCGGCTGCTGGTTCTGGGGATGGTCATTGTGGGCATTGTGGCCACCGATGTCGCCGCAGAAACCCAAATGAGTGCGTGGGCGATTCCCCTCACAGCGATCGGCAGTGGGTGGAGCTGGCTGCGGCGACACAAACGCAACACCCTGACGAAGTTTGGCATTGCCTTCGGCATGATCTTTGCCCTAGCCGCCTTTTTCATGGGGTTACGGGGCCAACTGAACGATACCCGCTTAGTATTAGCTGAGTTGCTGATCCAACTCCAAGTTTTGCATAGCTTCCATATGCCACGGCGGCAAGATCTGGGCTATTCCATGATGATTGGGCTGATCTTGATTGGGGTGGCCAGTACTCTGAGCCAAACGATGGTGTTTGGGGGCGTGCTCCTCGTTTTTTTGGCGATCGCGCTGCCGGTCTTAGTTTTGGACTATCGCTCCCGGTTGGATTTGGGCGTGCTCTCGTTGCGATCGCCCCTCAAACAAACGGGCTTGGCACCTCGGCGGTTGGGGCTTTTTCTGGGCGGCATTTTGGCCCTGGGCCTCACCCTATTTTTGTTAATGCCACGCTTCCCCGGCTATCAATTGCGGAGTTTTCCAGTTAGTAGCCAAATTGATCAAAACTTTGAGGATAACCAACAAATCGTTAATCCCGGCTACGTGCGCGAAGGCCGGGAAGGCACTAGCAGCGGCGTCAGTGGCAACCAGGGCGAAGACGGCCCCGGCGAGATGGACACTGAGTTTTACTACGGGTTTAGCACGCGGATCAATCAAAATCTGCGCGGCGAACTCAAACCAAAAGTGGTCATGCGTGTCCGCTCTCAAGCAGAGGGCTTTTGGCGAGTGATGGCCTTTGATCAGTATCGTGGGCAGGGTTGGGCCATTTCGCGGAATGATGCCACCCGCACGATTCAGCGGCCTCGCTGGTCCTATCGCTTTTTTCTCCCCCTGCCGATCACCTTGAATGAAAGGCAAGAGGTGGTGCAGACTTACACCATCGTGGCTGATTTGCCTAACATCATTCCCGCGTTGGCTGCGCCCAAAGAGTTATATTTCCCAACGCCAGAGGTAGCCTTGGATGCGGAAAACTCGCTGCGATCGCCCCTGGGTCTACGCGAAGGTTTCACCTATACTGTCATTTCTGAAGTCCCTTATCGCGATCGGAGTCGCCTCCAAACAGCGGCCACCACTTATAACAAAACCATCCAACAGTATTATCTGGATGTACCCGCTAAACTGAAACCCCGCTTGCAGCAACATGCAGAAGCCTTGCTGGCCACAGCCCCAAACCCAATTACCAATCCCTATGAAAAGGCGCTCTTTTTGACGCAAGCTTTGAAACAGCGCTATACCTTACAGGGCGATATTCCCTACCTCAACCCCAACGAAGATTTAGTCGAGAGTTTTTTCTTCAGGCATCAGGGGGGATATCCTGACCATTTTTCCACTGCCTTGACCCTGTTACTGCGCTCCATTGGGATCCCAGCCCGCTTGGCTGTAGGGTTTGCCCCCGGCGAGTTCAACCCATTTACGGGGCTGTATGAGGTCAAAAATACTGATGCCTATGCCTTAACCGAGGTGTTTTTTCCTAAGTTTGGTTGGTTTGCGTTTGATCCCATTCCGGGCCATGAACTCATCCCACCCTCCATTGAAAAAGATCAGACCTTTAGCACCCTGCAACGGTTTTGGCAGTGGATTGCCGGATGGCTGCCGACGCCGCTAACCACCGGATTGAGCCGCTTTTTTGGCGCTTTGTTCGTCGGGATCATGAGCTTCATTGGCTGGTTTATGGCCTTGTTTAACCAAGGCTGGGCGGGCATGTTAACGGCGATCGCGGTTTTACTTGGCTTGGGTCTTTTACTGTGGCTACTGTGGCAAGGTTGGCAATCCTGGCGACGCTACCGTTGGCTGAACCAGCTACCACCCATGGAGCGCTACTACCAGCAAATGCTTGTGCTCCTCAAAGACCGAGGGCTCAGCAAACACCCAGCCCAAACCCCCTATGAGTATGTTAAAGTGACGGCCCAGGGCGGCGATCTTGATCGCGCTGGCCTCATTGCCAGAATTTCCGAGGCTTATGTGCAATGGCGCTATGGCACCGCAACCCCAGATTTAACCCAGGTCAAACAAGCCTTGCAACAATTAAAACGATTAAACTTCCGGCGCTTTCAGTAATCTGGTAACCTCAGTCTGAGCGATCGCCGCCCTAACGCATCAGTGCACCATCAACCATTTAGGCCAAAGGCAACACCTACAAGGGGCGCGATCGGGGTGGCTCTTCGGAGAACAACCCCAACAGTGGGCCTAAAATGGCCCCAAAGACAAACCCCCCAGCATGAGCCCAATAGGCAACGCCACCCTGCTCCATACCAATGCTACTGGGCGCACCAAGACTCGCAATACCATAGGTTGCTTGTTGCAAAAACCAGAAACCTAGAAAAAAGACAGCGGGGATGCGAATGGGAGCCAGAAAAATGCCAAACGGAATCAACGTGACGATTTTTGCACCGGGATAGCGGAGGATATAAGCCCCCATAACTCCCGCGATCGCGCCACTCGCCCCCAAGGATGGCACCACAGAATAGGCCGAAAAAAACCATTGGCTAATCGCAGCCAAGGCCCCGCAGGCTAAATAAAAAATCAAATATTTCACATGGCCCAAGCGCTCTTCAACGTTGTTCCCAAAAATCCACAGAAACAGCATGTTACCCGCAACGTGCAAAAAACCCCCGTGTAAAAATTGGGAGCTAAACAAGGTCAACCATTCCGGCACAGGGTGGGGCGGGACAAGCTGGCCAGTCCACGTCAACGTTAATTCCCGTGGCACGATCGCCCAAACCCGAAAAAATTGATCCAATTCCTGGGGAGTCAGCGATAACTCATAGATAAAAACCAGGATGTTGGCAGCAATCAGGCCATAGGTCACGTAGGGTGTAATCTGAACTGGATTTTCATCTTTTAACGGAACCACTCGCTATCTCCTCTCGCGATCTCGTCACATCTTCCCAACCATAAAAGAAAAAACCTGAAAAAACGTCTTTCAAGAGAGCGATTTGCATCGGTCTCAACCATTGCGCAACAACCCAGTTAGCAGTTCCACTTAAACCCTGATGGAACTCACCCCAGCCAAACCAATCTAGCCGGGAGCATTTATCCAGCCTCCCACACACAAAAAAAGCTCCTTTACTGCTGGGCAGCAAGGAGCCTTCATCAAGTACGAATGGAATTACCAACCGGCTTCAGCCTGGTACAGCACATAGGCTGCAACGGAGGCAATTTGCTCATCATTGAGGCGACTTCTAAAAGCTGGCATAGAATTTTTGCCATTCATCACCTGATTTTTCACCGCCTCTAAAGAGTCCATTCCATATTTTTCAAGGGCCTCTTTTTTCAAGGTTTTGCTAGTAATGATGACGTTATTACCACCCAGATGACAGGCTGAACAGTTGGCATTGAACACCTTCTCGCCGTTTTGAATACTGGCTGCCAGCACACTAGGACTCGCAACAATGATGATTGCGATCGCCAAACAAAAGGCAACAATCAGTTTTCTCAAAAGATTCTCCTTAACCAACGAGCCAGAATCAAACACAACCCTCAACCTGAGCAGCGTCAGGGACTATCTCCCAATTTGGGCTTTAGCTTACAATCTGAAGTCAGACTTTGCAGTTGTTCGATATTGAGGTTAATTCAGCAGCGAACCAACTCCAAATGCTGCATTTCACCAACGCAACTAGCAAACCAGACAAAGCGGCACACTCAACGAGAAACTAGCCAGCAACGGTGATTTTGCCAACCATGCCAGCGCCCCGGTGAGGTTCGCAGTAGTAGGTGTATTCGCCAGCAGGAGCATCAGCAGGAATGGTCGCTTCAAAACCGCCGCCCGGAGTCATTTCCAATTTTTTGTGGGAGAGAGATTCAGCTAAAGCTTTGTCACCACCGGGAATGGAAGCACCGTCAAAAACAACGTTGTGAGGAGGAACTTTGTTAATAACCCACTTCACGGTGTCACCAGGCTTCACGGTCAATTTAGCCGGCTCAAATGCCAACATCCCATTGTCTGCACCCATTTTAACGGTGAAGGTTTCAGCAGCAGCGGGAGCAGCGGATGCGAAAAAGCTACCTGCAACCAACAGGAAAGCAGCAAAGACTAAGCAGAAACGTTTTGCAAAGGAAGTCATCGATTTCATGATCTTAATTGACAATCTACAGCTTGCGTACACATCAAATTCTAGAACAATTGCAAGACCGAATCCGCAGAACGCCCAAAATTTACTCGTTGGGTTGAGTTTAGCCCTGAAAGTTTTCGGTGCCCCAAGCAGGCGCTTTTTGGGCGGCCCGGAGGATAAACGCCGCAAGATTTTCAAGGGCACTGTCGTCTAACCAGGATTCGGGAACTTGCTGACAGAGGAGCATCGCTTCGCGCCCATCGTAGGTCATCGGTTGGCGCAGATACGAGACCAACCCAGCGATCGTATCGCGCCGGGGGGTAGCACCATGCAGGGCCGATAATGAGAGCGGCACCAAGGGGTTGGGCAAGGTGTTCCCACCGACATGGCAGTTTAAGCAGTTTTGCCCAAACAGCACTTTGCCTTGCGAAAGGTCAACTGCTGTAAACGATCGCGTATTGCCCTGATCGTCTAATGCCAGCGCAACAGGCTCAGCAACATCTAGATAACGCGCAACATAGGGGTCGATCTTAGCTGCATTCGCCGTAGCGCAAAACCAACTGCTACTCAGACAAAAGACCAGTAGCCAAAGCAGGCAACGCTGTAAGACAGAGTGCAACACTGATGTTCCCCTATTGCTGAATGGATCAAGGCGCGGCTGAGTTAGATCTAGTAATAGATCTTGCCACCGCCCCACTTGTCGCCAACGACTTTGGGCTGAAGCAGAATGTGGCCCGCGATCGCAACGAGATCCTCGTCTGTCAGGTTCCGCATTTGGGTGAAGGTGTCTTGGCTCTTAATGCTAGGATGCAGTTCAGCAATGGATTCCAAGCCATCAAAACTGGTCGGATCTTTCATGTAATCAACCAGCGACTCAATCGTGTTGCGCGGTGGGGTCGCCAACGATAACGCTTCTGGGTCAAGCCCGATGTTGGGGTCAGTTTTGGTAATCCCCCCGATGTGGCACTTGGCACAGGCATATTGGAACAGGCGCTTCCCTTCTTTAACTTGCTTCAAACTCAGGGTGAGCGTTTCTCCAGAGCTATTGAGGGGGACGGTGCGTGTCGCTGAGTCGAGTTCAGCCGCAGTCGCACTGCCAACCAACATCTGAAAAGCGAAAAATACAGTGGCTACGGCAAGCCAGATGTATCTTTTTAGCATGGTTCTCCTTAGTGTGGCTTGGGTATAAGGGTTTCAAAGAATATCAGCAGACTCACCAGCATAATTGGGTTGCCTGATGGTAACTGCGTGGCTGTGTGGGATTCCCCAAAAACCAGATAGCAGGCCAAACACCGAGAATGCAGTGGAATTTTTAATCAATCATTCCTAATGGAGCCGGGAGAATGAATCGCTTTGGGTGAAAGCACTCAATTCTCACTCAGCAATGTAATAAAGCAATCTGCAATATCTGCGGTCAATGTTTGCGCTCCAGCTAGGCCGAGTCATTCTGATACAAATATCATGCCACTGAGTGCAACCTTTCCCAAGCCTTCCCGCAGATTCCCTGAAATTTGACGCACTGCAAACTAAGAGCATTAAAAAAACTTATGCCTCAAGCGATTTTTTACCACTTTCCTTGCAGCTAGAAGGCAATGGCTAAATGCGCCTGGGGCATCGTTGCGTTTGCGGCACGATCGCGCCTAGTCCGGTGCGGTCACACTCAGCGATCGCACTTCCGCGATCGGTAAGGGCAACGACTGATGACTCAGCAAAGGCAGTTGGTGCAACCGAATGAGCCGCGCCAGGGTTGATTTCAGTTGCGTCCGAGGCACAATTGCATCCACAAACCCGTGATTGAGCAGATATTCCGATGTTTGAAAATCTTCGGGCAATTTTTCGCGGAGAGTTTGTTCTACCACACGCCGTCCCGCGAAACCAATCGTAGCCTTGGGTTCTGCCAAAATCATATCGCCCAACATGGCGAAACTCGCCGTTACCCCGCCCGTGGTGGGATGGGTCAACACAGGGATATAGAGCAACCGGGCCGCTTGTAACCGCTGGAGCGCGCCAGAAATCTTTGCCATTTGCATCAGGCTCAGCATCCCTTCTTGCATCCGTGCCCCACCCGACGCACAAACAATGACAACCGGGAGGCGTTCGCGAGTGGCCCGTTCGATAAGCCGGGTCAGCTTTTCGCCCACCACAGAGCCCATACTGCCGCCCATGAAGCGAAAATCCATGACCCCCAGGGCGATCGGTTCACCTTCAATGCGACCAATGCCAGTCTGCACCGCATCCCGCAGTTTTGTTTTGTCGCGGGTTTCCCGGAGGCGATCGCCATAGGATTTGCGATCGCGGAATTGCAACGGGTCTAGCGAGATCATCTCAGGATCCATCGCCATCCACGTATTTGGATCAATTAATTGACGAATGCGCTCATCACTGTTGACGCGATTGTGATGGTCACATTCAGGGCAGACCAAACAATTGGCCTGAAGATCCTTCGTGTAGGTCAACACGCCACACGCACCACACTTTGACCAGAGACCATCGGCAATTTCCCGCTCTTGCCGTTCTTTGCTGATGGGGCCTGATTTTTGCCGATTTGCAAACCAATCGAATAAAGACATGGTCGCGTGGGTACCTCCGTAACGTGCTTGTTATGACGTGAGGCAAAGCCTTCGACCCGGCCCCACAACTGCATGGACAAAAAGTATTTTTTAAGGATGAGACAGCCAAGGCTGCGTTTTTAGTGCGGAACGATTATACCAAGTCCGCATTGTACTTCTGGAGTAAAGATTTCCCTATCCGGGCTGCGCGGTATTCCGCACTCGCGGGATGAGCGATCGCACCTCAGCCGCAAAGCCTGACAAGCCAAGCCTTATAGGCCAGAGGCCAGAGACGAAACCGACTCTGAACAGTCAAGCAAAAACAGCCATTTTGCAACCCTCACAAGATTTTAGATGCCAGTTTGTTGGGGCGTATGTAAATCAATCGTAGGGGACTGTTTCCCCCTCCATTAAGGGAATTGGGCGCGATCGCGCCACAGCTAGCATGGCTCGATTCTGCCACAAAACTTGCTTGCTCCCGATCTGGGCCATCCCCTGAGTCATTGAGCACCACCGCTACTTCCTGCCTTTGGGTGAGCCGCGGATCTATCCTGACGCACCACAGTGGCCAACGTTCCCATACTATCTGGGCGATCGCGCCACGGGTTTGGGAGGCAGCCCGTTTCGGCTAGAAGCAGTTTAACGACTGGGTGGGGGCAACTGGGCCAAGATAAATGGGGGCGATCGCGCGGCTAACCCGTGCCAGTTCTGAGACGATGGCTGGGCCGCAAGTCCAACTTTAATCTTTGGGCCTCAATCTAAAGTGAATGCGGGTAAGACCAACGCCAAGACCAACGCACCCAAAACCAGAATTTCCAACCCTTTCAGCAACGAGTTTGACGGCCATTTGTGCATCCCCCGCAACCAACCACGGGGCGAATCATCAGAGCGAATGCCCCACTGCACCATCGATCGCAACAACGGCACCCCGCCCACTTTTGCCCCCAACAACACATGAAGCGCCAGACTCATACAGACCACAACCCACCCCAACAAATGCGCCAGATACCACTGTTGCGTCACGTCCCCGGCTGGCAACCAAGCTTCCTGCATCATGCGGCCCGTCAGGATGGAAAACGTCGCGGCGAGGAGCATCAGCGTTGTCGTCAAGCGATGGAGCGCAACCCACCACCGGGGTTCTCCTGGCTGGCTCAAATGCTGGAGGGACTGGGGTTGGATGAGGCGGCGATCGCCCAGATGAAAGCTATACACAACCAACGCCGGAAACAACACAAAAAACGTTAAAGCTAACGTGCCATGAATATCTTGCACACTATCTAGCCGGGGCAACGGTAAACTGCCCCAGCGGCGATCGTAAGTGTTGTAGACCCAAAAACCAGTCAGCAAAGCCAGCACTCCCAATAAGGCCGCAATGCCGTGGACAAGACGCAGAAGAACGGGTTGATAAGGTTGCACAGGGGACATAGCCAAATCCGGTGAGGCAATAAACGAAGTCTACTAGCACTATACCGAAAGAGAGAGAGCACCTCGCGGAATTCCCGCTTTTTAGGTTGGCCGTGTTGATTGGCAACACCAACCCAAAACCATAGAGCGTGGTAGATACAAAACGTATGCAGGCGGTGCAACTGGGAGCTGGGCGATCGCGCAGGCATCGCAAAACTCTATCTACCATTTCTCCCCATTGACGGACGTAGGGGCCGAAAGCATCTTTTACCGTACTAAAGAGTAGCGTAATGCTGATATTCACTCGTACAAAAGGAGCCCATGACTCATACCCTCACACACAAAAAGGTCGCCATTTTAGTCGCAAACGGTTTTGAACAAGTGGAACTAACCCAGCCCCTAGAGGCATTGCAGGCCGCCGGGGTGCAGGTGCACATTGTGTCACCCGAACAGGAACAGGTGCAAGGATGGCACCACTACGACAAAGGCGATTACTTTGCTGTCGATGTTCCCTTAGAACAAGCCAAAGCCGAGAACTACGATGCTTTAGTGTTACCGGGTGGAACAGTGAACCCCGACCAGCTACGGGTCAACCCCCAAGCGATCGCCTTGATTAAAGACTTTGCCACAGCCGGGAAGTGGATCGCAGCAGTTTGTCACGGGCCGTGGTTGCTCGCAGAAGCGGATCTCATCCAAGGTTGTGACGTCACATCTTGGCCCTCTTTGCAAACAGATTTGCGCAATGCCGGGGCAAACTGGGTTGATCGGGAAGTCGCGATCGCCCATCAACAGCAGCTCATCACGAGCCGCAATCCTGATGATCTTCCAGCTTTTAGTGAAGCGCTGATCGGGTGCCTCAATCGTGTTCCAGTAGGAGCGTGATTGATTTTGCTGAGCCGATTCATCTGACTCCAAATTATCCAGTTACTTAAATCCACTAGGCATTGATTAACACAAGATGGGTGACATCACCATATAGTCACTCATCTTTGTAATGTCTAGCAAATTCTTGATAGTACTTTAGGTCAATTCAGATTTTTCTCAAATTTTTAGCGAGTATATCTGAAGGGCAAACTTAATTGCTCTAGTGTAGTTTTATCAAATCTTTGTTTCCTTGTTCTTCACCGATCGCAGACACACCCATGATCGTAAATCTAACGCAAGATGGCTGGGAAGTCATTTATCACCGTGCCCATGCTTTGCTAGCAGCCCAACTCGCAGGACAATGGCGCAAAGCCGATGCCCCAGAACGCCTTTATGAAACGATTGCCGCGATCGCCCATCACGACGACCTTGAACGAGAATGGGAAGGCGACGAACTTACCCCCGCTGGCGCACCTTTAGACTTCACGCTGGCCCAGGGCGACAACTCAACGAAGCCTCTCCAAAAACATATCTTAGAAGCTCGCTATCGAGGTCGCTGGGTCACATTATTGACCTCGAAACATATTTGCTTTTTGAACCAAGCAAACTGGGGAAAAAATCAAGAGTGGGATGGGTTTTTAACAGAGCAAGTCGAATTGCAAGAACGCTATCGCAAAGCCTTAGGCATCACCAAAACAGAAGCTGAAAGAGCGTATCAGTTTATGCGATGGTGCGATCGCTTGTCGCTGATTCTGACCCAGCGCAAAATCCCTGATGCGGGGCGGGCGATCGAAATTACCAGCGATCTGGATAATCAACGCTATGAGTTACGCCAACTCGAACCTGGGCAAGTGACCGTCGAGCCGTGGCCCTTTGAGCACAAACAATTTATCGTCAATGTCGAAGCGTCTTGTTTGTCAGAGTTGAAATATGCCAGTCAGGACGAACTTGTTGCCGCCCTGGATCAGGCTCGCATCAAACAAATTGACTGGACATTTGTGCGGAGCGATCGCCGCACCAAATAACCCCCAACAAGTCCCCCCTTCATCCAGCCCATCGACCGCCGAGAAACGACACACCGCTAGAAACCGCAACCAGCCAGCCAGAAGCAAACTATAATAACGGGCGACAGTGAGCATCGCAGGCCGAGGCAGCGCCCCAGAAGCCTTGTCCAGGTTTGCGATCGCGCAGTCAAAATCACTCAGACTCCCTCACGCTATGCTGGATCCTGCTGATAGGGTGGCCCCCGGCGGTAAAGAACCGTGGCTTGCCGTTTTGTTGTCCAAACTGTGGCCCGGTGGCGGACAACTGTATAGTGGCGCACAGGTGAAAGGGCTGATTCTGGGGCTGAGCTATTTGCTACTCACCGTCGGAGGCGTTTGGTCAATATGGGCCAATACAGGCAATACCTTACTGGGGCTGGGAGCGTTTGCCCTGAGTTTTATTATTTTTTTAGTTAGCTTAGTGGATGCTTACCACAGTAGCAAGTCAGTCAACGCTGAGGCATTTGAAGCTCTTCGTCAGCATCAAAAAGATCCCTGGCTAGCCACGTTTTTGTCATCTCTGCTTCCTGGTTTAGGCCATTTATATTTAGGTCAATGGCTGGGCGGAATTGGCTTCTTGATCATTTTCATTTTATGTGCGAGCGTATTGCCTGTTAATTTGCAAGGGCTACTCAGTCTGGTGAGCGCCGCGATCGCCTATCACGTTTACATCAACAGTCCTACACGGCGAGAAGCTTCCAAACGTTGGATTCTGCTTGTGTGTGGCGTCCTGGCTGGTTTGGGTGTGTTGTTCCCATCTGCATCTTTCATTCACGCCAACATTGCCGAGGCTCGTTATATTCCATCTCAAGCGATGACACCGACCTTGGCAATCAATGATCGCGTTTTAGTGGATAAATTGGTTTATCGTTCTCGGCCCCCGCAGCGGGGTGAGATCATCGTTTTTAATGCGCCCGAAGCAGCTATCAGTGTTTGTCTGGGAACAATGGCAAGCAGTGATACCAGTCTGGCCTTAATCCAACGGGTTGTGGGCTTACCCGGAGAGCAGATCCAGATCAAAGGCGGCACGGTTTATATCAACACAAAACCTCTGACCGAACGCTATATTCAAAGGGCATCAGACCAAGACTATGCAGTAAGGACTGTACCCCCGAACTCCTACTTTGTGTTGGGTGATAATCGCGGCAATAGTTGCGATAGTACGTATTGGGGGGTTGTTCCCCAGGAAAATCTTGTGGGACAGGCGCGCAAAATTTTCTGGCCACCGGAACGGGTTCAGGCTTTATCGGCCTCCTAACGGCTCAATTTTTGATTAAGTTTTGCCTCGCAAGTCACTCCAATTAGATTCAACCCTGGCAATGGTTATGACTGTCACATGACTGACTGAGTGTGTGGTAACAGCACTATGAATCACCTGGACTTACGCGATCGCTTACAAACCCATCTCGAACACGTTGCACGGGAACGGGATCCCTATCTGGCAACAGCCGGGCACTTTTTTGTCCAGACCTATATCCAAACCCAACTGGCCCAATGGGGCCCAGTCACAACCTTCGAATTTAAGCGGCCCCAAGGCACCCACACCAACCTTATCCTGGCCTTACCAGGGCGATCGCCCAGCCAGACTGACCCCATCCTCATTGGCGCACACTACGACGCAGTCCCCGGCAGCCCTGGAGCCGATGACAATGCCACTGGCGTCGCGGTCTTGTTGGAATTGGCCCGCGCGATCGCCCTGGCCCCCGCCAACTATCCAGTCTGGTTTGTCGCGTTTGACCTGGAAGAACACGGCATGGTGGGTAGTGCTCAATACGCCCAGCAACTCAAGCAACAGGGACAGGCACTCCGGCTTATGCTGTCGCTGGAAATGCTGGGATATTGTACCCAGGCTCCTAACTCCCAGAACTACCCCACAGCACTCTTGAAACGGATTTATCCTACCCAGGGAAATTTCATTGCCCTCATTGGCAATCTCACCACCATCCCAGATTTACACCATCTCAGTCGAGCCTGCCACCAGGCGGGAGTTCCCAGTCGCTGGCTCCCTGCTGGGTGGCGTGGAGAAGTGGTGCCGGCTGTCCGCTTGAGTGATCATTCCTCCTTTTGGGATCAGGGCTATCGGGCGCTCATGGTGACCGATACGGCTTTTTTACGCAATCCTCATTACCATCAAGCGAGCGATCGCATTGAAACCCTGGATTTAGACTTTTTAACCCATATCTGCGTCGGGCTGTTACAAGGGATTCAAAGCCTGCGATAGCCCTCAGCATCACTCGACTTGCTTGTCTCCCCGGTGTTGCCACTTTAGGCTACGTTTCGTCATGATTTTTTGCTCTACGGTTAAAGTCTGGAGCGATAATATCGTCTACTCGACAGAGCCTCCAACCAAGGTTGCCGTGCTTTTGCTTGCACGCTCCCAAATTGGTCTATAAAGAAGTGGATCGAGCAACGATACATCGATGCGCCACAGTGCAAGAGAGCCACGCCGTTTGGGTGATCGCGCCTGAACGTACAATTGGCTCAATTTGTGGGCATTCTGCTTTAGTGGGGCTGCTCGCAACCAGCTCCGTGGGGTGCAATTTGACCAGGCACATTGCCACACACACCAATGACAACAGGGGAAACCATGACAGAACTCAACGGCGTCATGATGCAATATTTCCAATGGTATCTACCCAACGACGGCACCCATTGGCAACAGTTACAAGTGCAAGCCCAAGACCTGGCGAATGCGGGGTTTACGGCCCTTTGGCTGCCCCCAGCGTATAAAGGGCATGGAGGCATCGACGATGTGGGGTACAGTCCTTACGACTTGTTTGATTTGGGTGAGTTTGAGCAAAAAGGCACAGTCCGCACCAAGTATGGCACCCGCGCCGAGTATCTGGGGGCGATTCAAGCCGTCCAAGCTGCCGGAATGCAAGTCTATGCCGATGTGGTGTTTAGCCATAAAACCGGGGGCGATCGCGACGAACAGTTGGAGGCCATTCCCGTAGAGCGCGACGATCGCAACCAGGCGATCGGCCCCATGCAAAAAATTCAGGCCCGCACCACCTTCACCTTCCCCGGACGCAACGGCAAATACTCCAACCTGACTTGGACTGGCCAACACTTTGATACCGTCCACCAAAACACCCTACCCCCCGGCGATGCCCGGATTTATCGCACCAAACCCAAAACCTTTGCCACCGAAGTGCATCATCACTATGGGACTGACGATTTTCAACTCGCCTGCGCCATTGATACCGATCATCCCGCTGTGCAAGACGATCTCAAGCTGTGGGGCGAATGGATCAACGACACCACCGGGGTCGATGGGTTCTGCTTTGAAGGAGCCGCCTATTTACGGCCCACGTTTTTGAATGAATGGTTAGTGCATGTGCGGCGCTACAGTCGGCGCAAATTGTTTGCGGTAGGCGATTATTGGGCAGAAGATGTGGAATCGTTGCACCACTTCATCAGCACCACAGGGGGCCAGTTGGCTATGTTAGATGTGCCCTTGCATTACAACTTTCACCGGGCGAGTCGGGCGGGGGGCCGATTTGATCTGCGGCGCATTCTGTTTGGCACCCTAATGCGGGAACAACCCACCCTGGCGGTCACGTTTGTTGAAAATCACAACTCGCAACCCCTCCGCGCTCTGGAATCGGTGGTGGAACCGTGGTTTAAGCCCTTGGCCTATGCCATGATTTTGCTCCGCCGCGAGGGCTACCCCTGTGTGTTTTACGGCGATTACTATGGCGGGCATTACGTTGATATTGGGCGCGATCGCCAACCTCATGAAATCTGGCTCAATTCCCATCGCTTTTTGATCGACAAGTTTCTCTACGCCCGGAAACACTATGCCCACGGCCCCCAGTACGACTACTTTGAACATCCCGATTGCCTGGGCTGGACGCGGCTCGGCACCCCCGACTTTCCCAAAGCTATGGCCGTGGTGCTCAGCGATGCGGCTGGGGGCGCGCAGTGGATGGAAGTTGGCAAACCCAATACCATCTTTCGCGATGTGACAGAGCATATTCCCGGCTTGGTACAAACCAACGAAGCTGGCTGGGGCGATTTTCGCTGCTTGGGCGGGTCGGTATCCGTCTGGGTGGAGGTTTAAGCCGCCGAAGCAAGGGAGTGGGTAATTCGGGGGGCGGAAGCCATTGCACCAGTTGCACAAACTATTTCAGCCCAGCCGCCCCGCAGTATAGTCCTGCTGCAAGAGCCGCAGCGTTTGCTGTAAGGCCGCGTCGTGCGCCAACCCGACAAAACCGCCATACACACACTCGCCTTGGGGACAGGCCACAAACACATGATTCATGCCCAGGGGATGTTTCCAGAGGCGGAGCGTCACGCCATTCGCAAAGGTGAGATAGGGACGGGCTTTGGGAAAGTCGCGATAGTGGGCATCGGTGATGCCGAGGGTATTTTGGAGCCGCCCGGTAAGCTGTTGCACAAATTGGCTCAGGGGTTCTGGGGGCGGGGGCCAGGCTTGACCGCTGGATACCGTTGACCAAAAGCGGGCGATCGCCCCCCCCACCGCCGGATGATTTTTTAACGGGGCATGGGCAATGCCAGGAAGCAAGACAAACTCCGAACCCAAGACTTTTGTTGATTGCACCGTAATCGTGCCGTCACTGCCGTTATCGATATCCCCGGCGATGACCAGCGTTGGAATCGTCTTGGCAATCTGTTCTGCCAGGGGCCGACGACTTTTGCCCAGATCACGGGCAATCCCAATGCCCCATTCAAATGGATCCAGCGCCCGCGCCAAATCAGCCCCACCCACGGGGGAACCCACCAACACCAACGCCTCAACCTGGGGCCACAGTTCTGGATGGCGCTCCAACACTTCCAGCCAGATCAGCCCCCCCATTGAATGGCCAATAATCCGCAAGGGTAAGGCCGGATGACGGCGGGCAGTGGTGAGGGCGAGTTGTTCGACCTGCTGAATCAAGGGTTCCATCCGTAACCAGGTTTTGATGTAGCCGAGGCTGGGGGTCAACACTTGGGTCGTCCCATCCGCCAGGGTATGGGCGAGGGTCGCGATCGCGCGGTGGTCGTCAGCCCAACCATGCTGGGCATACAAAATCCGTTGAGGGTGTGGTGGGTTCATGACTGCTATGAATCCTGGGGTGCTTTCTCCTGTCCTAACACAGCGATCGCGCTCCCTTCAATCCTGAAACTACCACTTTGAGAAACGGCAAACCGCCCCCGCCTCCCTGGGCGATCTGTAGAATTCATACGCACCGGACAGACAGCTCATTCAAGCGACTGCGCCACCGTCAGGCCAATTTCCTGGCCATAGGACAGTTCCAGCGTGTGGCCATCGGGATCCCGCAAAAACGCCCAATAGCCAACAGGATAAGGCGACTCGGTTGGCCCCTCCAGCAGCACACCCGCCTGTCGGGCTTGGTCACACAGGGTATCCATTGCCACCCGACTCTCACAGCCCACCCCCAAATGGGCCAACGGCGATAATACAGGTTGGGCCACATCTTTTTGGATCAGCACAATCACAAAAGGCCGCGTTTGATCGGACAACCAGGCAACCCGCACACCCCGCTCGGTATCCGTGCGCTCGTGGACAATGTGCATCCCAGCATAAGTCGCATAAAACTGAAGACTAGCTTCCATATCCGAGACGGGCAGGGCAATATGGGTCAATCCAACATCGCTCATAAAACAACTCCAAGGTTGACGGCAGTTTGAGGACAGGGCATTTAGCGACCAAACATTAATGGCCCAACAGCAGAAATTGCCCAGCCTTTCCCCCTGCTTTTATTGAAACGATTTGTTAGCGCTCTACGCCTGAACCGATAAAAAACTTGACCCTCTGGCGCAGTAGAGAAAACTTTCGGCCCGTCAGACACCCTCCACGAGAAGCAGCAAAATACAGCAAAGCTAAAGCGCGATCGCGGTTAAGGAGCAAATGGAGCAGCGATCGCCCCTCACCACTGTCCGCATCTACATCCTCCTGGGCGATTTCACCACCACAGATCCTCCTCCAACCACCACCTCAACCGACCATTTTTCGAGGGCTTTCAGACTGATAGATACCCGCCAAGCACAAGTGCAAAGACTCGATGTAGAGCCAGCTAACGGTTCGGGTCAGCGGTTATCAGTAACTTTTGTAATCTAATCTAAGTCCTTACTGCATTGCTCTGCGGCAAAATCTTGAAAAGACCGGAATCGTCCTGACTCAAAAACGTCTAAGCCTCGCTGAATACCCTTGATAGTCTCTTCTAAATCCTGCTCTTCCAACTCTAAGATGCTGGTTAACAATTCAGCCGCAACAAAGCTCACATCTTGACCTCGCCGAGCAGCTTTCTCAAGCAGCAACCCCTCTCATTCAGGACTAAGGGTAACAACTATTGCCATTTGGGCGATTTCCTACCGCGTAAAGCTTTCGTTCTGTTATTTTAACAACAGCAATGAGTCCTCTAACTCGTTAACACCTTATCAATTACCAGTGTGTTTGACTGCCAGAGTTAGATCTACTTCTCCGTTTAGGATTTGCTGCCCGTCCCCCACGCTGATCACAAAATCCCTCATAAACGCAAAGCTTCTATGAACAGCTAACGTTCCCGATCAGCCGCCGCAGAGAACTTGAACGCCCAGCCGATAACCTCTAAACGGTCGAGTGCATTGGGGTTATTATGCCGCTGTAAATACCACGATCATTAAACAACCTGAAGCGTCCTCGGTTCAGGTATAGGTTCGCCCTCTGCCTGCCAAGCTTCCAAGTACATTTCTATAACTTCTTCACCGTTATGAATTGCTTCTTCACGAGTTTTTCCGTGAGTGCAAGGCATCACGACAAGATCGGTAAACTCTGGGATTGTGACCAGGAAAAGCTGATCTTCATCAGACCACTGAACAATCATGCTGTATCGATTCATGAATCCTCATCCTCTCTTAACGCTTCCAGTGCAGTAAGTAACTTTTCTAGTTGTTTTTCTAGGTAGAGTGGCACATCATCTCCATCCTTGCCTGGAATTGTCAGTGTTTTTCCGATCAACGGATGCCGCCAACGTTCATGACTACCCTTGCCGCGCTTGGGCAGGTAAACAAATCCTTCACGCGCAATCTGGGCTTTCAACGCTCGAATCTTCCTGGGCATGGATATTGTTTTGGTGTTCTATCCTATTTTCTCACTTTTCTTTCAAGCCACTGTTACACGGCATTCCTGCGCGCCTATGCTGGTAACTAGCTTAAATGCTGCCCAAAGTCCCCAACGAAAACATTTTGAATTCCACTAGAAAGCGGCAAAATCTTGAAAAGACCGGAATCGTCCTGACTCAAAATCGTCTAAGCCTCGCTGAATACCCTTGATAGTCTCTTCTCAATCCTGCTCTTCCAACTCTAAGATGCTGGTTAACAATTCAGCCGCAACAAAGCTCACATCTTGACCTCGCCGAGCAGCTTTCTCAAGCAGCAACCCCTCTCATTCAGGACTAAGGGTAACAACTATTGCCATTTGGGCGATTTCCTACCGCGTAAAGCTTTCGTTCTGTTATTTTAACAACAGCAATGAGTCCTCTAACTCGTTAACACCTTATCAATTACCAGTGTGTTTGACTGCCAGAGTTAGATCTACTTCTCCGTTTAGGATTTGCTGCCCGTCCCCCACGCTGATCACAAAATCCCTCACAAACGCAAAGCTTCTATGAACAGCTAACGGATTGCCCTATGGCTATGGCCCTAACAAAAGGTTGAGCAACCTAACGGTCGCGCTCACCGGACGCAGATACCTTCCATCACTCAACTGACACTCCTAGGCGTTCCGGTGCAGCGCGGTTGTTAGGCAGTTCTGGAAGAATCAAACTTGAGAGAATTGGTTCTATTCTTGACGAAATTGAGCAGAAAACATAGATCCATCAGGTAAAATTTACTGAGATGCTCAATATGGAAGGGAAAACTATATTTTGCCCAATACAAGCCAGCCTCGGCTTTTGTCCTTTACTCTTGACGGCTGGACTGCACTAGGCAGTCAAGTTTCCGTGTCCCTCCTTGACCGCGTTGGAGTATTAGTTGGGCGTAATGGGGCTGGCAAATCAGCTATTCTTGAAGGTTTTGAAGCTATCTCGTCGCGGGCTATTGGTAGGCTCAGTCGATTCCGGATGCTTGATAGTGATGGCATTCCAAAAATATTAGATATTAAAATTTTAACACCAACTGAGCGTCAGCTTAGATACAGGTATGAGCTTATATTTATACCCAGTTCTACCGACGACTCAGATTTAGACGAATCTACAAATGAGAACTCAGAGGAAAGCCAGTTCTCCTGGAATGATTGTTGCCAATATGCTGACGGAGACCAGGAAGTCTTGTGGACCACTGAAACTGGAATAACAACCTTCAGCAATGGCGGCGATCCTACTATTACTATTCTTGGTAATACTAACTCGCTTCGACAGGCTCATCTGCCAGAAAACTCACGACTGAAACTACCTGACGAGATGCAATGGGTTTACGCTGTTCTGAGAGGAGTCCGTCTTCTTGGAAAAGCTCCTGTCCGTCAAACATCTAGGCGTCGCCCATCTCTTCTCCGGGTTTCAAGCAAGGGCATTTCTCCAGGTGCTTTTGGGTTGGCGGATAGCTTGGCACGTAAGATCTTGCGCCGTTTAGAGATGGGAGAACTTGATGAACTTGAAAGTGTTTGTCAGCGAATTGGGCTTGGAAACAAAATAACTGTACAGAAATTTGTTTTAAGTGAGGAACCTAGAGAAAAAATTGAGGATGAAGGCGAAGAATATGTTTCTTCAGTGTTGTTAGATGGAGTCAACATTGGACTACTCTCTGATGGAACGCTACGGGTTTTATCGATTCTTATAGAAATAATTGCTTCATATCCTAATGCAACGACAATAATTGAAGAGCCTGAGACACAAATCCATCCTGGAATGCTAGCAAAGTTACTGAATGAAATTGAAACATACACGTTTGAGGAAAATTTAATTCTCTCTACCCATTCACCACAAGTAGTAGCATGGACTAGTCCAGAAAAAATTAATTTAGTTTATCGAAATCGTGGACAGACAACTGTTCGAAAGCTACGAGAGGAAGAAATTCATAAAGTCGTTGAATATCTTTGCGAAGAAGGAGACTTAGGCGACTGGCTTTATAGTGGTATTCTCGATGAGTAGTCGCTTAATAGCTCTAATTGCTGAAGATGAGACAGATTGCGATACAATCCGAAAAATTGTACATCGCGTACTTGGTACAAATGCCAGGACAAAACCGTGGGCATCTAAAGGCTGTAGCACCTTAAGAAGAAAGCTGTCAGCCAAACTTAAAGTCTTGTCCGGCGAAGGTTGTAATGCTTTTGTCATTCTTCATGATTTAGATCGCAATCCGCAGAATAACTCTCTTAATGATGAAGCAAAACTGCGGGAGACTTTAGAGGTTGCTGCCTCTGAAGTTAAAGGTATTAATAAACATATCTGCATTCCAATTGAAGAATTAGAAGCTTGGTTCTGGTCTGATCCAGATGTTATAAAACACATTGGACGTGGCAAAGGTGAAGCGAAGGCTAATCCTAACTTGATTACCAAACCGAAAGAGCAACTAATAAGACTATCAATTGGTGAAAATAGAAAGCCTCGTTACAGTACAAACATGAATGTTGAATTAGCAGAAATATTGAATTTAGAGCTTTGCTCTGATCGTTGCCCTTCGTTTAATAGCCTTCTCAAATTCCTTCAATCCTTATAGGGGTGTTTACAAGCCATTGTATTGGAATGTTGTTTAACTCTCGAGAGAGTAGTCTGCCTAACTATATATTCAACGTCATATTTGACGGATAACACCCCTACCTTCCGTAGTTGTACGTCAGATCTGCAGGATAACACCTACTTTTTCAGGAATTAAACAGAAAGTTTGCTGTCTAACTCCCCGTTTTCCGGGTGTTATCTGTCACATTTGATGGCTATTAATTTGGCAGTGTTTATTCCTGCATACTTTAAGGAGTCATCATGATTGCGTAGGGTGGGTTGGGAACGCCGAACGCACTAATTATCCTAACTGGGGCGCATTACGCGATCGCAACAGCACTCTACAACTGGCGATATTACAGCATCTAGAAGGATGGTTTCTATGCACGATCGCACCCACTCTCCAAACACACCAAAGCGCGATCGCAGTAGCCAATATCAGCAGGTTGCGATCGCGCCCCAAGTTCAAACAAAATTGTGCTGTGGTGCTGGCCCCCAGCAGAGCGCCAGGGTTAATAGCCGCTCTGAATTGCATTGATGAGATCACCCCGAACCCACCCCTGAGCACCAGACGTAAATTGGACAAAGTGCCAGGTATACCCATCACCACCCCGGCGTTGCCGCACCATTTTCACCACATCCCCTTGCAAGCCAAAGTGGGGCGAGTCAGCTTTGGTTGAAGGAGCCGACCGGACATTGATGCGATCGCCCGAATTGCCCGCTAAAATCCCAAAGTCGGCCTCTGGGTTGTAGCTGACGAAATCACTGCGCACCCAGCCTGCGGCCCCGGAGGGGAATTTGACATAGTGCCAGCGGTAATTGTCGTTGCCCGTGACGGCACGAGTAATTTCGATGCGATCGCCCGCAATGCCATAGTGCGGTGCTTTGGCTGTGGTGGTCGGGGCGCTCCGGACGTTGATGCGGCTACCATTATCACGAGCAACGAGCGTAGCAGGCATCGCCAAACCTGGTAACGCAACAGCAGCCGTGGCGATCGTGGCGGTGAAGATCGAGAAAACCAACGTTTGAACTTTCATGATGACCAACATTCAGGTAAGACTAATCTTGGATCCACGCAAGCCACTTGCGATTCCTGAAAAGTAGTCAGGATCATTGTTTGGGAACTTTACGGTTGCTTTTTCGTCGATCGCGAGCGGAACAGTAAGCCACCTGCGGGGGGTCTACCGGCGGACAACTCCCGTGAACCCCGAAGCTTTGAACTGTTCGAGTTGGAGGGGGGTCGGCTGGTTGGCCGCAACGGAAATCCGTAACTCGAAGTCACTAATCCCAGGGGGCACCTCGTCAATGGAACCCAGCCGAGTCCGATTTTGCATCACGGGGTTGTTGTTGGCGTCATAAATGCGCCCAAAAATATCGGCATTCACCACGGGCTTACCCGATTTGTTTTCGGCTTTGCCAGTGACTAGAAAGCAGTTGGCAACCGTCGAACTACCAGGAGTCACGCTGCCGTCGCCAATTTCGGGCGGGCATTCATGATAATCCAGGTCAAAGAGGCGAATTTGGGTGAGGGCCTGGGCCGCAGGCGTAACGACAATAAAGCCCAGCCAAAGAACGGCAACAAGACAAAGGGTGGTAAGGCTGCGGAGGATGGGGTGCGATCGCATACGAACTGTCCTGAATGACCATTGGTGCAAAACATCGTGCCCCGCAGGGGAGGCACTCTTTCCAGCTTATCTTGAATTTGGGCCGAATTCGGTGCCCAGGCCCGTGGGAAAGTTTGGCATAATTGGAGGATAAGCACAGCAACCGAGCGGGCAGCGGGGGACGGCGGTGTGCGACGGATTGAGTCACCCTCTGGGGTTCGCTCTGCGGACGGAGAACCATGACCCCAGATGAGTTGGAAGCAGCATTGGAATTAGCGTTTGAGGACTGCGATCGCGCGGCAGCCCCGCTGACGGTCGAGCAAAAGCAACTGTTGCGGCGATCGCTGGGGGTTGGAGATGCCCGTGGCCGAGCCCGCAATCCCTTGGCGCAGTTATCTGTGGTCGAACGGCAAGCTTTGTTGGAATTTGTTCACCACTGCCAGCAACAGGGCCAAGGCTGGAAGCGGGTGTTGTTAACCGATTGGCTCCAGGGACGGGCATCGGGTTCAGTCCAGTTTTTGCGCGATCGCTATGGCTTGCAATGGTTAGAGCAAGTCACCCCCAGACATCTGGCCGAGTATGAGGACTTACTCGACAATGGCCCCCTTGTGCGCCTCCAAATTGGCGATCGCATCGAAGTTTCCAATGGGTTGTGGGAATGGGTGCAAGACAGTGGCCCCTGTAGCCGCGAATGGTTTCCGTGTACGGTGATTGGGCTACCCCCCGACCCCGACGAGGAGACTGCCCCGGAAGCCCATACCGAAGCCCTGACAGCGAATTCCCCCAAACCTCACACCCGGTGCGTCGTCCGGTTTGACAGCGGCGCAGAGTATGAGATTCAGGGGATTTATGAATGGAATCGTCCCAATTGGCGATGGCTAGACCCCTAAAGCAGGGGACTTGGCTTACAGCTTGGTGCGATCGGTCAAGATTTCGTAGCCCGTTTCAGTAACTAAAACCGTGTGTTCAAACTGAGCCGACAGCGCGTTATCCACCGTAACTGCCGTCCAGCGATCGCTCAAAATTTTGGTGTACCGCGAGCCCTGGTTCACAATCGGTTCGATCGCCAGCGTCATCCCAGCTTTGAGCTTCACGTTGGGCATATCGTTGGTACGGAAATTAAAGACCGAGGGTTCTTCGTGCAAGTTACGCCCCACGCCATGCCCGGTAAAATCTTCGACCACGGTAAACCCGCTGGCTTTGACATGATCTTCGATCGCCCCTGCCAGATCCATCAAAAAGGCTCCGGCTTTAACTTGCTCAATCCCCTTGTACAAGGCTTCTTCGGCAACTTTGATCAAGCGGGCGGCTTCCGGCGTCACTTCACCAACGGCGATGGTAATGCATGAATCCCCATGAAACCCCTCAAAGTAAGCTCCCGTATCGACTTTCAGCACGTCGCCCCGGCAAATCCGCTTCCGGCGGCTCGGAATGCCGTGCACCACTTCGTGGTTAATCGAAGAGCAAATCGATGCGGGAAACCCGTGGTAGCCCTTGAAGCTGGGTGTTGCCCCCATCTCGCGGATGCGCTTTTCGGCGTGAGCATCCAGGTCGGCAGTCGTCATGCCTGGTTCAACTAACTCAGAAATTTCTTTCAGCACCGTGGCGACAATTTTTGCCGCTTGCCGCATGGTTTCGATTTCGCGAGCTGACTTAATTTCAACGCCCCGCCGTTGCCGTTTGGGACTCGGAAGCGCAGGCTGGTTGAGCAGTTGCGTGAGGATATTCATGAAGATTGCAAAATGAAGAACGTTAGAAGATCGATTGACCGACCAGGGAATCTTGCCGATCTTTAAATTAACCTAATTTTCATGTCTACGCCGATCTTTACCCTGGGGAATTTAGACCGATTTGGCTAAGTTTGTTACCGTCAGATGACCAATCATCCCGGCTTCGGTGTGGCCAGGAATAGAACAGTGCAACTCGTAGGTGCCAGCTTTGATGGGCACAAAGACCCATTCGGCGATCGCCCCTGGTTTCAGTTCCAACTCATGAATCGCCCCTTTAACCTCCACTCGCCCTGCTTCCACTTTTTGTGACCAAATATTGTCAGCGAAATCTTTGGCTGTAAAGTAATGTTTCATGGTGCTGGGATTGGTCAACACCAGTTTGTACCGCTTGCCTGCCACAAATTCGGTATCTGCCGGAAAAAATTTGAGGTCGTTGGCCGCATTCCCCAGGCTAACACTCACTTGAATTTCGGGCTGTTTGGCCAGGTCAACCGGACTGGCATGGGCGATCGCGCCATTGCCCCCCAGCCCACCGCCCCACACCCAGAGACTAACCAGCACCACCAGCGCCAGCGATCGCAAACGCCCCAGCCCAGCCTGCCACTCTAATCTGTTCCATTTCAACCCAACGGGAATTTGCATCAGCGTCACTCCTGCTTATTCAATACCGATCATTCCGATCGCCACCCCCACCAGGTTTTATCCCCTGACTGGGGGCAATGCTCCATTTTGTCATTTTGGAAGAACGGATTGGGCAAAATTGGTCGAATCGCCAAAAGGATAGGGCCGAAGCGATCGCCCCGGCCCATGCCACCTAGGTATAGATCAACCCATCATTGTCATGCTCCAGGGGCAAAAGCAGCCCTGGAAAAAAGCGGAAAGGCTACCGCTAGAACGTAAAGGTTGTCCGAATAACGGGCATATACACCGTGCGGTTCTCGCTAAAGCCTTCGGGATTGAAGATCACAGCCAGCCCCGGTGTCAGGCTAATGTTATCCGTGAGCCGCAGATTCAAAAACCCTTCCAGGTGATAAGGCGTCGCCGTTTCCGGATCCACAGCCCGACCATCCGTAGCAATCCGGTTGAGTGGGCTACCAAACAACAGCCCTGCGGAGCCACCCTTCGTCAAGACATCTTTAACCTGAAGCCCCACAAGCCAGCTCAAGAAATTGGTTGAGGCATTTACACGGGATAATTCGCTTTGAATATAGGTTGCCGATCCGGCCAAGGTCACTTTGGGGGAAAGATGGAATGCCACCGTCGCCCCAAACGTATTCAGTTGAATCCCTTGATCCGCGATCGCAAACAACGGCACACCGCCAGCCCGCGCCAACTCAGCCCCATTCGGTGCAAACAAAATCGCCCCAATATCAGCAGAGGACAACCCTGTGCCCAACAAATTTGCCTGGTGATAGCTGTGGGCATAATTCAGCCCAATATCCACACTTTTCGCCGGAGAAAGAGTCAGTTGAGTCGCTACCACATAGCTTCCATTAAACAGCCCTGCCCCCAGCGGTGTGCCCGGAAACCCTTCGTTACCAGGAATCGCCGCATTCACGCTGCCATACAACGCCCGCAAATCAACACCCTGGGCAATATTCCAGATAAAGCCTGCCGCCGAGGCCAGCCCCGTTTGCGACGTCCCCCCCGAAACCCGGTGCGAAGCAGGCAACTGCCCAAAGCGCGAAATCGCCCCCTGACCGTCATTCGCCCAGGGCAACAGCGACGGAAACGCATCGTTCACTTCCGCATTTGTCCCGGCAAACAGCGTCAATTTATTGGCTACGGGGAAAATGTAGAGCAGTTTATACAGTTGAACAGCATTGTTCCCCCGATCGCTTAAGTTTTGGGGATTGGTCGTGGGGAACTGGGGTTCAAACGCAAGCCGTGCATTGCTGGAACTCCCAAACAGCACATCTCCATAGCCCAACGTGCTTGCCAAACTGTTGCCACTGCCCAGACCACTCACCAGGGAACTGGCCCCAAAGTTATAGGCTTGCAGCCCCGTAATCAACAGATCTTTGCCCGAAAAACTGGTCATCAAATTGAGCCGCACCCGATTGTTGAAGACCACTTCCGCATCGCGGCCCGCCCGTGGCGGCACCAGGGGTGTCGCTACACCAGGCACTTGTAACACACCCGTATTGTTGTTGTTGACAAAGGCCAGATTGCCACCGGGATAAGCACCGTAAGCACTGGATAGGCTGAAAATAGCTTCACCGCTTAAGCGCGTTGTGGTTGAAAATTGTTGTTTTTCCAGGGTAGCCGTGCGAACTTCCAGGCCATCGACGCGCCCCCGCAAGGCAGCCAGTTCCGCCGCAAATTCTTCTTGCAAACGCTTGACTGATTCCAGGTCTTCTTTTTTGACAAAATCTGCCGTGGCCGCTGCAATCAGTTCTTGGATTTTATCTAAACAGGCATTCAGACCCGCCGCAAATTCATAGCGCGTGATGGCTTGATTGCCCCGGTAGGTTTTGTTGGGATAGCCCACAATGCAGCCATAGCGCTCAACCAGGGATTGGAGCGCCTGAAACGCCCAATCTGTCGGTCTGACATCGGATAGCTGGGATACGGAAGTCACCTGGGTCATTGAGGCAGGTGCAGCAGGCAGAACTGGCGATCGCAGCTCCGGCAATACTTGATTTTCAGGCACACTGGGCTTTTCTGACGTATCAGGTAAGGAAGTTTGAGCGATCGCGGTAGAGGCGATTGAGGCACAGCCCAAAATACTGGCCAAAACACCAGCAACTCGACCCAGGAGCATCAATTGCTTAATCTGCATTGTGGTCATAGAACTCATCACACACTCAATCTCAAAAACAGTCAGGACTCATACAGCAGGTTTAAATAACTTGATTACGCCATAAGTTTCAACAGAGCTTTTCATTACTAAAAAACTCAGTTACTAAAATCACATCAAGTTGTGAATAAACCTATAGCTGCTTCTTCAAGTATCAATAGCATGGCAGTGAAAACACCAGTTGATTCAGCCAATGCAATGGACTAGAAGCTAGCTTTAACTGAGTTTTGCTAACACAACACGTCTAAGGAATTCATTTAATCAATTGACGTTTTTCTATGCCAACTATACTCAGCTTATATTCCATCAAGATTTCAACAGAACTGTATGAATTGATTGTGAACGATCTTGGGCCTCACGTCTATGGAACTCAGCTCGCAGAGGCTTTGGATTTATTATTGCAGTGATAACTCCAGCCCTATTGAACCGCGATCGCCCCGTGCGATCGCGGTTAGCTTCAATCAACTGATGGGCTCAATTCACGTTAGGGTTTAGCTGTTGGGGGGCCAGCCGTCACAATCACCAACCGCTCTGGATGAATGACGCTTTGAATCAGTTGGTTGACTTGGGCATGAGTCACCGCCTGCATTTTGGCCGGATATTGGCGAATTTCTTCCGGCGTGAGGCCATAGACCGAATTTAACAGCAACGTCTCAGCCAAACTGCTGGGAGCAGCCAGCTCCACAGGATAGCTAGCCGCGATCGCCCGCTTAGCCGTTGCCACCTCAGCCGCAGTGACTCCCTGATCGCGCAATTGGCGCAGGAGCCGGTAAGTACTGACGATCGCCCGGTCTGCATCTTCTGGGGCCGTTTGCATATAAATCAAAAATGGGCCTGTGTGCTTCCCGGCCTGAAACATGCTGTAAATGCCGTAGGTCAACCCCTGGCGATCGCGAATTTCTGTGCCCAAACGGCTGGAGAGCGTATCCCCGCCCAAAATATGGTTTAAGACTTCCGCCGCGTAGTACCGCGAGTCAGTTCGGGCGATCGCGTCATAGCCCATCAACGTCACAGCCTGACTTTTACCCGGTAACGCCGCAGACAAGCGCACCGTCTCCATCGGCAACGGCACCTCTGGGAAACTTAAGGTGGGTGAGTCTGCCGGATTCGCCCAATTTCCGAACTTTTGCGCCAAGAGCGATCGCACCGCCGCCGGATCAAAATCGCCCACCAACGTCAGCACCGTGGCATCAGGCCGATAGTGCTGTTGGTAAAATTGCACCACCTGTTCCCGCGTAATGGCTTGCAAGCTAGCCGCCGTATCCAACACATGGTAAGGATGATTGGCCGGATACACCGCTTGCTGAAAAACCCGCCGCGCCAGTTGACCGGGCGTATCCAGCGTGGTTTTGAGCATCGCCAACGCCCGTTGCCGACTCAGTTCCAACTCGTCCGCAGGAAAGGTGGCATTTTGCACCACATCCGCCACCACATCCACCACTGTCGGCAAATCTTCTGCCAGGGCCGCCCCACGAATGCTAACTCCTTCCCGGCCACTCTGAAACTGGAGTTCTGCACCACGATTTTCCAGGGTTTTGGCAATCTCCAGGGCGCTTTGGCCCGTGGTGCCATTCAGCAAATTATCCGCCGTTAATTCCGCAAGGCCCGCCGTGCGGGGTTGGTCATACACCGCCCCCGCCTGGACAAACCCACTGAGCGTCACGGTGGGGGTACTGCGATCGCGCAAGAGCAATACGCGCAACCCATTTTTCAAGGTCAGCGTTTCGGGTAATGCCTGGGTCGTGTTGGGAGTGCTGGGCGCAGCGATCGCCGGAAGATACTTCACCAACTCCGCCGGATCCACAGGCTCCCCCGATGTGAACTGTTCACCAGTCTGTGTCTTCGCCGGGATGCGATTTGCCCCAGGCTCCAACGTTGTCGGTTCAAAAAAGCCAACCGTTCGTTCGTTCAGCCAGAAATAGGTTTTGGCCACCCGTTGCACATCCGCAATGCTCACCCGTTCAATGTCAGCCAAGAGGCGATCGGTATATTGATGATCACCCGTTGTTGTTTGGTCATCCCCAAGCTGCATCGCCTGACTGTTGATATCCTGGTTCCGGAGAATCATGGCGGCACGCAATTGGCTTTTGGCACGGGCCAGTTCTTCCGGCGCAACGGCTTGGGTCTGGAGGGTGGCAATCAACGCCTGGAGCTCGCGATCGATCGCCCGCAAATCTTGCCCAGGGTTAGCCGTTACCGAAAAGTCATACCAACCATCGCTGATCATATTCGCCACATACCCGGTGGCCTCACTGGCCAATCCTTGTTCCACCAGCGCTTGATACAACCGGGAACTGCGCCCCCCCGTGAGGATGTAATCCAACACATGTAATGCGGGCACATCCGGATGGCGGACACTGGGCAACGGATAAATCACTTTCAGTAAGGCGGCGCTGCCCGGTTCGCGCAAGACAATGGGCTGGCGTGGGGCTTTGGTTTCGGGGCGGGGGAGCGGGGGCGGCAGGGGCGGCGGCAAGGGGGTGGGCGGTAGGGGCACTTGGCCAAAGGTTTGGGCCACTAATTGCAACGCCTCGGCGGTCTTGAAATTGCCCACAATCACTAAGGTGGCGTTGTCGGGGCGATAGTAGGTTTTGTAGTAATCCCGTACTTGTTCCACCGTGAAGGACTGGACATCGGCTTTGGTGCCGCCGACGGGCAGACCATAGGGACTGTTGGGCAAGGCGGCCCGCATCACCGCCCGTTCTAGCCGATAATCAGGACTATTTTCATAGCCTTGCAATTCCGAAATGACGACTCGTTTTTCACTTTCTAGTTCGGATGCGCCAATGATGGCATTTTCCATGCGATCGGCTTCCAGGGTCAGCAGGGCGGCTAGTTTAGTTTGCTCCACGGTGCCAAAATAGGCCGTCATGTCATAACTGGTGAAGGCATTGGACTCGCTGCCCAACGCACTTAAAAATCGACCAAATTGCACGGGGCGATCGCGGGTACCCTTAAACATCAAATGTTCCAGTTGGTGGGCAATGCCATTCACCCCCGGAGCTTCGTTCCGCGAGCCAATGCGATACCACACTTGCACACTCACCACTGGGGCCGAGTCTACTTCTTTGGTCAGCACGGTTAACCCATTGGGCAAAACTGTCTTTTTCACGGACTGGGTGAGGGAAAGGACGGTGGAGGCAGGAGCGCCCCCAGGCGGTGGAGCCGCACCGAGAGCCGGAATTGTTTGCGAAATGGCCGGGGCTTGGGCCAGGCTAATGGCCGCGAAACTGCTGAGGCACAGTAGCAACCAGAAGCGAGCAATCCGAACATGAGGAGGAAAAACCATAAGGCACTTGGTCAATAGCAATTGATGACGGTAGAATGGCTGCTCGCTGCCAACTGAACCTAATGCAGGGATGGGGGCGGGCAAGAACACTGGAAGGGATGCCATACACAGGCTGGGACGGGCGATCGCGATCGACGACCGTTGCACCCAGGCTGAAGTCTACTTTAGTGTACGGTGGGCCATTCTGGGTGCCAGGGTTCCCGGTTTCCGAGAAATTGGCTACTGGTCGCGCCAGATGGCGGAAGGCGGCGTGCAACCGAGGCGGCAAATCAGACTAAGGGACGGGCGATCGCCCGTTAAAGCCCAACCCTGGCAGTATCCCCCCAAGGCCCACTTTTGTCTCGCAATTTTGGCTCAAAAACGGTACAATTTTACTATGTTTTAAGCTTCGTCTTAAGGTTCACTAATCTAGTGTTTTCAAGAGGGATTTTAACAAAATCCACTAGATATGGTGTTCTGGGCGGATATCGCGTATTGTTACCTCAGTCGTTGCCAGATTGAGTTGCTATGTCCTTTGTCGGTCTCCATAATCACAGTGACTACAGCCTGTTGGATGGGGCAAGTCAGCTTGCGAATTTGCTGGATCGGGCGATCGAGCTGGGAATGCCCGCGATCGCGCTGACCGACCACGGGGTGATGTATGGGGCGATCGAACTGCTGAAACTCAGCAAAGCCAAAGGCGGCGCGATTAAGCCCATCATCGGCAACGAAATGTACGTCATCAACGGCGACATCACCAAGCAAGAGCGGCGACCCCGGTATCACCAAGTGGTGCTGGCCAAAAACGACCTGGGCTACAAAAATTTGGTGAAACTCACCACGGTTTCCCATTTGCAAGGGGTGCAGGGTAAAGGCATTTTCTCGCGGCCTTGCATTAACAAAGACTTGATTAAGCAATACCACGAGGGGCTAATCGTCACGTCAGGGTGCTTGGCGGGGGAAGTGCCCCAGGCGATTTTGCAGGGACGGCCCGAAGTGGCGCGGCGAGTCGCCCAGTGGTACAAAGACCTGTTTGGCGACGATTACTATCTCGAAATTCAAGACCACGGCCTGCCAGAAGAACGGGTGGTCAACCCCGATATTGTGCGAATTAGCCAAGAACTGGATATCAAAATTGTCTGCACCAACGACTCTCACTTTACGTCGTGTTATGACGTGGAAGCCCACGATGCGTTGCTGTGCATTCAAACTGGCAAGCTGATTACGGAAGATAAACGCCTGCGCTACAGCGGCACGGAATATCTGAAATCTGCCGATGAAATGCGGTTGCTGTTTCGCGATCATTTGCCGCCAGAAGTCGTAGAACAGGCGATCGCCACCACTCTGGAAGTCGCCGAAAAGATTGCAACTTACGACATTTTAGGCGAACCCCGCATTCCCGATTATCCGATTCCAGCGGGACATACTGCGGTCACGTATATGCGCCAAGTCGCCACCGACGGCCTGATCCAACGGCGACAGGTGAGCACGTTTGAGGAGATCGACGAAACCTATCGCGATCGCCTGGAATACGAACTCAACATGATGGAGCAAATGGGCTTTGCCACCTATTTCCTCGTCGTGTGGGATTACATCAAATTCGCTCGCGATCGCAACATTCCTGTCGGGCCGGGGCGCGGCTCGGCGGCGGGTTCCCTCGTGGCCTATGCTATGGGCATCACCAACATTGACCCGGTGCATCACGGTCTCCTGTTCGAGCGGTTCCTCAATCCCGAACGGAAGTCCATGCCAGATATTGACACCGACTTTTGCATTGAACGGCGGGATGAAGTCATCCAATACGTGACCGAGAAATATGGCACCGAGCGCGTCGCCCAAATCATCACCTACAACCGCATGACCTCCCGCGCCGTCCTCAAAGATGTGGCCCGCGTGCTGAATGTGCCCTACGGCGAGAGCGATCGCATGACCAAAATGATCCCCGTCGTCCGGGGCAAACCCACCAAACTCAAGGTCATGATCTCCGGCGACACCCCCACCCCAGACTTCAAAGAAAAATACGACAAAAACCTGACCGTTCCCGGCACCGAACCCCCCGTCACCTACCAACGATGGATCGACATGGCCATGCGCATCGAAGGCACCAACAAAAGCGTCGGCATTCACGCGGCAGGTGTGGTCATTTCCGCCCAACCCCTCGACGAAATCGTGCCCCTGCAACGCAACGCCGACGGAGCCGTCTTCACCCAATACTTCATGGAAGACATCGAATCGATGGGCCTGCTGAAAATGGACTTCCTGGGCCTCAAAAACCTGACCATGATCCAAAAAACCGTGGATTTGATCGCCACTGGACAACAGCAAACCATCGACCCCGATCGCATCCCCCTGGATGACCCCGCCACTTACAAACTGCTGGCTCGGGGCGAACTCGAAGGCGTGTTTCAGCTCGAATCGTCCGGGATGCGCCAAATCGTCCGCGACCTCAAACCCTCCGGCCTGGAAGATATTTCCTCCGTCCTCGCCCTCTACCGACCGGGGCCACTGGATGCGGGCCTCATTCCCAAATTCATCAACCGCAAGCACGGGCGCGAAAAAATCGACTATCCCCACGAAATCCTGCAACCCATTCTCAACGAAACCTACGGCATCATGGTCTACCAGGAGCAGATCATGAAAATCGCCCAGGATATGGCAGGATATTCCCTGGGCCAAGCAGATTTGCTGCGACGAGCAATGGGGAAAAAGAAAGTTTCTGAAATGCAAAAGCACCAGGAAATTTTCGTCAGCGGCGCGAAAGAACGGGGCGTCAATCCCAAAGTGGCGACAGAACTATTTGAACAAATGATCAAGTTCGCCGAGTATTGCTTTAACAAATCCCACTCGTGCGCCTATGGCTATGTCACCTATCAAACGGCTTACCTGAAGGCGAACTATCCCGTTGAATATATGGCGGCGTTGCTGACGGCGAACAGCGGCGACCAAGATAAGGTGCAGAAATACATCGCGACGTGTATGGCGATGGGCATCAAGGTGTTGCCGCCGGATCTGAATCGTTCTGGCGTAGACTTTACCCCCACCGAGGGCAGCATTTTGTTTGGGCTGTCGGGGGTGCGTAACGTGGGGATGGGGGTGATTGAGGCGATTTTGTATGTGCGGGAGGAGACGGGGCCGTTTAAGTCGCTGGCGGATTTGTGTGAGCGGGTGATTTGTTCGGATAGCGATCGCGTGGATGCCCGTTCCCTGAATCGGCGGGCTTTGGAAGCCTTGATTTATTGCGGTGCGTTTGATGGCTTAGAGCCGAACCGGAATCAGTTGATCCACGATTTGGAATTAGTGCTGGATTGGGCACAGTCGCGGGCGAAGGAAAAAGCCAGTGGCCAGGGCAATTTGTTTGACTTGTTGGGGGGCGGTACCACGACCGTGGCGGAACCCGTGGCCCGGTTTGACTCAGCACCCAAAGCGCCCCCAGTGGCAGATTTGCCCGACCAAGAAAAGCTGCAAATGGAGAAGGAAATTCTGGGCTTTTACATTTCTGACCATCCCTTGCGATCGGTGCGGGATGCAGCCCGGATTCTGGCACCCATCAACTTAGGGGACTTGGAGGACTACGGCGAAGGGACATCGGTGAGCGCGATCGCGATGATTAGTTCCCTCAAACCCGTGACGACGAAAAAGGGCGATCGCATGGCGATTTTGCAACTGGAAGACCTGACCGGGCATACGGAAGCTGTGGTCTTTCCCAAGTCCTACGAGCGCATTCACCAACACATTCAGACCGATCGCCGCTTGATGATTTGGGGCAAAATCGATCGCCGCGAGGATCAATCCCAATTCATCGTAGAAGACGTGGAGCCGATTGAAGAAATTCACATGGTCATGGTGGATTTGGAACCGAAGATTGCCAATGATATTGAACAACAACACCGCTTGCGAACGGTTTTGCTGCAACACCGGGGCGAAGATGACCACGCCAAAGTACCTGTGGTGGCGATCGTGAGTAATGGCGATAAACGAAATTTTGTCCGCTTTGGCACCCAGTTTCGCGTGAGCAACTATCAAGCAGCGGTGGAAGGCTTGAAGAAAGCGGGGTTCCAGGCCCGAGTCTCGCCGTTGGTCGCCTCCTAAGCCGCACCGTTGGGCCGGATATCCCACGCCGCGATCGCCCCAGCCCACTCACGATTTAGTGCTGTCAGGCAAGGGAGAAGCACGTTACACTAGCGTTTAAGGATTATCCTGAAGACTCTGGCGATGCTGGTGTGGCAATGCTGCTCAGGTCGGGCAGAGTGGAGAACGAGCAATAAAGGCGATTGGTATGGAAAGTTCCCGCGCACATTCTTTAGTTAAACGGTTGCCTTCGCGGAAAGCCGCTACCCACGGGTTAATCACTGCATTTTGGGTGTTGCTCCAGGCAGTGTCTTTGTCGCCCGCGATCGCCCAAGAAAAAGAAAAACAAGACTCGTTATCCTACAGTGCATTGCTGGAACGGTTGGACAAGGGCGAAGTCAAAAGCATTGAGGTGGATCGGGGGGTCAATCCCATTGCCCGTGTGAAACTCGATAATCCTGACCCCAAACTGGCTGAAAAAGTCTACGAAGTGCCGCTGTTCGACCAAAACCCAGAACTGGTGAAGCGGGCACGGGCCAACCAGGTTGAAGTCAACATTCAAAATACCAGCGACAACAGTGCCTTGTTGGGCATTTTGGCCAATTTGCTGTTGTTTATGTTGCTCCTGGGGGGGTTGTTGCTGATTATCCGGCGATCGGCCAATGCGCCCGGTGGCCCCGGTCAGGCGATGAACTTCGGCAAATCCCGCGCCCGGTTCCAGATGGAAGCCAAAACGGGGGTCATGTTTGATGATGTGGCCGGAATTGAAGAAGCCAAAGAAGAACTGCAAGAAGTCGTCACCTTTCTGAAAAAGCCAGAGAAGTTTACCGCTGTCGGTGCCCGGATTCCGAAAGGCGTGTTGTTGGTTGGGCCACCAGGAACTGGGAAAACCTTGCTGGCCAAGGCGATCGCCGGAGAAGCCGGGGTGCCCTTTTTCAGCATTTCCGGGTCAGAATTTGTGGAAATGTTTGTGGGGGTGGGTGCTTCGCGGGTGCGCGACCTGTTCAAGAAAGCCAAGGAAAATGCACCCTGCATCATCTTTATCGATGAGATTGATGCTGTGGGACGGCAGCGGGGCGCGGGGATTGGTGGCGGCAACGACGAACGGGAACAAACCCTGAACCAGTTGCTGACGGAAATGGATGGCTTTGAAGGGAATACCGGCATCATCATCATTGCGGCCACAAACCGTCCTGATGTGTTGGATCTGGCCTTGTTGCGCCCCGGACGCTTTGACCGTCAGATCACCGTGGATCTACCCAACTACAAAGGCCGTCTGGGGATTTTGGCTGTCCATGCCCGCAACAAACGACTGGCCGAGGATATTTCCCTGGAAACGATCGCCCGCCGGACTCCCGGTTTTGCTGGGGCCGACCTATCCAACTTGCTGAACGAAGCCGCCATTCTCACGGCCCGTCGCCGCAAAGAGGCGATCACAATGCTGGAAGTGGACGACGCGATCGATCGGGTCACCATCGGGCTGACGCTCACCCCCTTGTTAGACAGCAAGAAAAAACGGCTGATCGCCTATCACGAAGTGGGCCACGCCTTGCTCATGACCCTCCTGAAGAATTCTGACCCCCTGAACAAAGTCACAATCATTCCGCGATCGGGCGGTGTCGGCGGGTTTGCCCAACAAGCCTTCAACGAAGACATGATCGACAGTGGCCTGTATACCAAAGCCTGGTTAACCGATCGCATCACCATTGCCCTCGGTGGTCGGGCTGCGGAAGAAGAAATTTTTGGCTCGGCGGAAGTCACTGCCGGAGCCAGCGGCGATATCAAATCTGTGGCAGAACTTGCCCGCGAAATGGTCACCCGCTATGGCATGTCGGAACTAGGATTAGTAGCCCTGGAAAGTTCGGGCAACGAAGTCTTTTTGGGCCGGAATTTGATGGCCCGCCAAGAATATTCCGAAGAAGTCGCCACCCAGATCGATCGCCAAGTGCGGGAAATTGCCATGCACTGTTACCAAGAAGCACGGCACATTGTCCGAGAACATCGGCCCCTGGTGGATCTATTAGTCGAGCGGCTCCTGGATCAGGAAACCATCGAAGGCGACGAGTTCCGCAAGATCGTTTCTGATTACACAGGCAAACCCGTCAACCAACCAGCCACCGCATCAGCCTAAGCGGGGCAGGCGATCGCCCACTCAAAGCCCCTAGCGCCGCATAAACAGATACACATCATCCTGGGCAAAGGTACGGGTAAAGCGGGAATCCTGTTCTAATTTGGTGAGCAGGGTTCGCTGCGTTTCCGGCGTGCTCATCCACCCCGGATGACGGAGATTCAACAAAACGTGATCGAACTGGCCGAGGTCGGTGGTTTCAGTACCTGTCATCGTCACTTTGACTGTGGGCCGATGGGTGACGTGGGGCACAATCCAGGCGGTAGTCAGGATACTCCCCGTTGGTTGCACTTGGGTCAGGGCGGTGCGCGTGGCCTGCCAGGTATCTAGCGCGTTGAGATAGCGATCGCCAAAATAGCCAAATTTAGCCAGGGCAAGGAATCCGACCAAGGCCCAAAGCCAAATCCTCCGAGGATTTTGGAGCAAACTGTGCTGGTTGGCGACTGCCGCGATCGCCGCCACCACCATGAACGGTAAAATCGGCAGCGAGTATTGATGCAGCAAATCTTTTTGGCTATCCATCGTACTCAGCAGGTTCATCGCTAAGGGTGGAATAGCCGCCACAAGGGGCGCGAGATGCCGCCAGGACAAGCCCCAGGCCAGCGGCGCAAACAGCAGCACCAGATATTCCAGATTTTTTACGGTGAAGAGAGCCGACAGCACCACCTGGGGCTTCAAGATGAGATTCACCAGAATTTTGGGCAGGGTCGCCCCCAGGTAAGCAAAGCGGGTGACAGACTCGACCCCAGCGGGCCGAAACTGGGGAATGAGCCATTGCGTTGCCAGGAGAAACCACGCCACCCCCAACAACAGCGCGATCGCCCCATAGAGCCGCCGCCGTTCAAACAACCCCAACCACAAGCCCATCGCCGCGATCGTCAACGACAGGGCATCGCGACAGCCCAGACTGATGACCACACACACCACAAACCCAAGCAAGTGCTGTTGCCGTGCAGCCCAGATGGCCGCCAGAATCAGCGGGAGGGCGATCACCTCTGGGTGAAAGTCAAACAAATTCAGGTTAAAAATCAACGGATAGAGCAGATAAGCTCCCGCGATCGCCAAAGCCTGTCGTGGTTTTACCCCAGCCTGGAGGCCCAGAAAATAGGTCGGCAATGCCCCCAGCGCCAAGGCGATCGCCTGAATCTCCAACAACCAAAACACACTCGGCACCAACCGATAGAGCAGCGCGATCGGATACATGATCCAATCCGCATGGCCCCCCAAAAAGTGGAAACCCCAAAATGACACAATCGGTACTTGGCCCTGGCTGATCAAATACGTGGCCTGGTCAAAGTACCCCAGATCAAACGCCGTCGATTGAAAGAGCAGATGGCGCACGCTGCTGCACCCAAACAGGATCACACTACTCAGCCCGATCCAGCCTGCCAGCCACCGTGTTTCCGATCGCGCCCCCCGCACCAGCAGTTCCGACGGCGATCGCCCCCCGCGTTGCACCATCCCTCTCATCCTTCTGTTGTCAGTATTTAGAGTTTAGACTGCCGCTGGGGCTTGCTCTGGAGTTGCAATCAACGCCAAATCAATTTGGTCTTCTTGGGGTTGGTCAACCGTCACCCGCACCCCAGGGCCAAAGAATTTATCCAGTTTATCTTGCTTACTTTTCCAAGTCTCCAGCGAGAGCAAGGGCGAGTCAAATTCAAGTACTAATGTATAAGCTCCATTCGTTTCGACTTCTCGTAAGCCAGTGATTGTCGGACATTCATCATTCGTCGGACTCAGCCCCAACGCCGCCAGAGAGCTGTCTAAATGCGCCCGCTGCCCATAGCGATACCGCATGACATCTTTACGAATTTGGTTTTGGGTGTCCGTGGCTTGTTGCTCCCGCAGAGCCACAACAGCATCCGGCGTGGGTTGCGAGAGTTGTACCGGCTCCAATTCTGCGGCTTTGAGGGCTAACCCCCCCAGCAATAGCGGAATGCCATAGAAAAATCCTGCCAGATTTAACGTGGCGTTATCGAGAAAATAAGCGGCAAATCCCACAATGGTCAGGATTCCGCCCACGATGAGACCCAATGTACCAAGCGAAGTTTGACGTAACATAGACCTTATAGGGGAAAGCTATCACTATCTTGTTTGCTCTCATTATCCCTGAGGATTGGATCGGGTTTGGCGATCGCCCTCAACCGGATCGGAGATCAACCCCCATTTCCCTTGCCACACTGCCGGATCATGACTGCTGGGGGCGGTTATTTAGAATGCACACTGTTTTCCATAAGCACTTGTATGTCCAAGGATGAGCCTCAGCGGACTGCGAAAGAGCGACTTTTGCTAGAGCAAATTGATCGCCTCAAGCGCGAAGATGAAATGCTACATAACATTTTGGCCGTCGATATTTGGGCGATCGCCAAAACAATGGATGAGTTTCAACCGGGGTTTTGGGCGGCCTTTATGAAAAACCGCGAACAAGCCCTCAAACGGTTTATGGATGAAGTGATCAAAAGCAAACCCGTTGATCCCAAACGACCGCCTTTTTTGCGCTAGGGCTAGATTCTGAGTTTCTCTCCCCCTCCTTGGCCTTCACGTTTTAGAATAGCCCTGTGACGGCTTATTCATCAGCACCAAAGGAACTGGAATGATTGACCCGCAAAAAATGCGCGAACAGATTAGCCAAATTGCTGGAAAGCGCGACTTTTTATTGCAATTACTCGAACAACCCAATCTAGGCACCTTGCGGATTGATGTGAACCAGGCGATCGAAGAAATGGATGACTTGCTCGACGAATTCAAGCGCACCTTTCCCGACGCACCCGACAGCAACTAACACCTTAGCCCTAGGGTAAGGGTACATCCTCATGCGCCCTTACCATTGTCGGCAAGCAAAAGCCCCGCCCCTGTCTAGAGCACCCGTAGCGTACTGGCCACCGTGGCGATCGCCTCCATCGCCTGAATTTCGGCCAACGCCGTCCGGAAGTTGCCCTCTTGGACATCGTGGGTGACGACCACAATTTCCGCCAAGTCACCGCGAATGGCCGTTTGCACCACCGACTCTAAACTGACGTTGTGACTGCCGAAACAGGTGCCCAAACTGCCAATGACACCGGGAGAATCCTGAGTCAAAAAGCGAGCATAAAAGCGGGTCGTGAGTTCTGCCATCGGCGCGATCGCGCAATAGTGCTGGTGGGAACAGGCCAACAGTGGATCTAGTAACGGCGAACCATCGGGCCGGGTTGAAGCGCCCCGCTCCACTTTTAAAATTGCGGCAATGTTCAAAATATCTGACACCACAGCACTAGCCGTTGGCCCCGCCCCCGCCCCCGGCCCGTAGAACATGACCTGCCCAATGGGATCGCCTTCCACCAAAATCGCATTGTAGACTTCGTTGACGCTGGCTAGAGGATGGGCTTTGGGCACCAGCGTGGGATGCACCCGCAGTTGCAATTGCTCTGGCTCCGTCGGCTGCGTCGAGGCATTGCGACGGGCGATCGCCAGCAACTTAATCACAAATCCCAACTTATCGGCATAGGCAATATCCGCCGCGCTCACCTGCCGAATACCCTCGCAGTACACCTCATCCCGCTTGATGCGCCCACCAAACGCCAGAGAGGCCAAAATCGCAATTTTATCCGCTGCGTCCAGGCCATCCACATCCGCAGTCGGATCCGCTTCGGCATAGCCCAACCGTTGGGCATCGGCCAAAACTGCGTCAAAATCCGCCCCTTCCAGTTGCATCCGCGTCAGGATGTAGTTCGTCGTCCCATTCACAATCCCCATCAAGCCGTTGATTCGGTTCGCACAAAGGGATTGTTTCAGCGGTTCAATGACGGGAATACCACCGCCAACCGCCGCTTCCAGGAGCACGTACACCCCCGCTTCGGTCGCCGCTGTAAAAATTTCGGCCCCAAACCGCGCAATCACTGCTTTGTTCGCTGTGACGACGTGTTTCTTGTGCTGAATGGCTTTGAGAATGAGCGATCGCGCTGGCTCCAACCCACCCAACAACTCCACCACCACATCCACCGCCGGATCGGTCACGATCGCCTCTAGATCAGTCGTGATGCAATCAGCAGAGAGTTCCACCTCGCGGGGTTTGTCCAGCGATCGCACCCCCACCCGATAGAGTTCCAACTCTTGCAGCAGCGGATGCCGTTGTGCCGGGTCGCGCAGAATTTTGGCCGTGCCAGTGCCCACGGTGCCCAATCCCAATAAGCCAATCTTAAATCCCACGGTTGCATATCCTGAATGGTTTTCCAGATTCCCATTTTACGGCTAGGGTCGGAGTCGGGTGAAGGGAATGAGCAGTTGGTACCGGGCAATTCCCACCAGGCGTGTCCGGCGCAGAGCCGCCAGAATCGGGCGATCGCGGATTCAAGCCATTTTCCTGAAACCCCCCAAAAGCAATGAATGATAGTGGTATAGACCAACAACAGCCCGAACTCTCTGCAACCGCTTGGGGTGGGGGCTTGCTTCGCCATTTATGAAACTGTTAGATCGACCCACTCTTGATCGTGCTGTGATGACTGCCGCCGCTGACTCCGCTGCTGGTTTCAACCAAAAAACCTATGCACGGCTCAAAACCTCTTTGCGGCTAAACCTGCGCCGTCAAATTTTTCTAGCTGTTTGCGATGATTTGGAACTGCGCGGTCGCATTGTCGCCAAGTTGCAAAAAGATCTCGCACCCCATTTCGTCAGCTTAAATTTAAATCTCGCTGACCCCAATCCGTTGGCCCAGGTCAGTCAATGGTTAGCCCAACGGGGCCGTGCCATGATGCGCAGTGGCACCAGCCTGGGGTTCCAAATCCTGGGGGTAGAGCACCTCACCCGCCAACCCGCCCCCGTGCAAAAGCGGTTTCTGACCCATTTGCAGGCGTTGGAATACTACATGCCCGCCCTGGAATGCACCACGCTGTTGTGGCTACCTCGGCCCTGGTTGCGGAGTGTGCGGCAGTCGGCCCCCACCTTTTGGGAATGGCATACGGCCCTGTTTGAGTTTGAAGGCGACCCCACCCCCGCCCGGATTGCCAAAACCCAGCCGATTACGCGCATCCCCATCACCAAGGTCGAGTCTTGGGTCAAACCAACAATCGCCCCGATTGTCCCGACGCTGCCACCGGAGCCGCGATCGCCCCTGGAAGCCCCCGTCCCCGAAGCACGCCTCAGCCCAACTCCTGCCGACTTTGACCTTGAGCCAGTCGAGTTTGACTCAGCCGAATTTCCGACCCCCGATCTGTCGCCCGTGGTCACCAAACCGGGGGAAAGCATTTGGGATATTCTGACCCAGGATTTAGCCCAACTCAACAAAAAAATTGCGGCAGCAGAAGCGCCCCCAGCGATCGCCCCACCACCAACCCCCATCCCTCCGACAGCCCCCCCAGCTTCAGCCACCAGCCCAGCCACAACAGCCCCGGCAGCCCTCCCAACAATTACCATCGACGAGCAAGCGCCCTATGCGGCCTTGCTGCACACCTATCAAACCCTGGAGCCTAGCCAACCCGCCCCAGCAACGGTAACCACACCGGAGCACCTCCCGGCGATCGCCCAACTGGGCACCTTGTTAACCCAGGCCCTGGCCGCTACCCCCGATTCTGAACAACACCAAAGCGCCTTTGCGAGTTTGCAACAACTCCAGCAATTGGAACAGCAACAGGTACCTGAATCCGCTTTGGCTACGGCCTATTACGCCTTGGGGCGCTCCTATCGAGAATGCATTGAACAGGGCGACACTAGCGAACTGACCCTGGCAATCGCCATCTGTGCCCACGAGCAAACTCTCGTTCGGTTAGATGACACAGCGCCGTTGTGGCCCGATGTGGCCAACGATTTAGGCAATTTGTATTGGATGCGATCGCGCAATGCTATCGAAGCAGATCTGCAACTCTCCAGCCTGAACCAGGCAATCCAAGCCTATCAACTGGCCCTGACCACCCTGGAACCCAACGAAGCCCCCAAAACAGTGGCCATGATCCAAAACAATTTAGGGTCAGCCTATGGGGATTTAGCGCAATACCAAGATCCGGCGCAGAATTTGCAAAAGTCCGTCGCGGCCTATGAATTGGCGTTGCGGTATCGGTCAGCGACGGAAGAACCCGCTCGCTATGCTGCCACCCAAAACAATCTGGGTACCGCCTGCTGGAACCTGGCCCAACACCAACAACCGCTGACCTATCTCAAACGGGCGATCGCCGCCTATCAACACGCTTTGCGGTATTACACCCCCGACACCGATGCCCTCAGTTTTGCCATGATTCAAAACAACCTGGGCACTGCCTATTGGAATTTGGTGCAATATCTCCAGCCCCAACCCGGCCAACCCCAGCCCCCCCAGGACGGCCCCACCCCCGATCAGTTATTGCAATTGGCGATCGCCGCCTACGAGCAAGCCAGCCTCTTCCGCACTTTAGACGCGGCCCCCGCCGCCTATGCCGCCACCCAAAACAACCTGGGCACCGCCTACTGGGATTTTGCCATGCTACCCAAGACTACGCCCCAAGACCAGCGCGATCGCCTGCAACGGGCCATTACCGCTTACGAAGCCGCTATCAAAGCCGTCGCCGTGATGACTGCCCAACAAGCCCACCGGCCCGCGTTGACGTTTGATATCTTTGCCACCCACAACAATTTGGGCTTGGCCTACTATCACCTGGCCACTCACCCCCACAGCACACTACCCAAGGGCGATCGCCAACTGGCCCTCGAAGCCGCGTTACGCAATCATCTCAAAGCCTTGCAAGGCGGCGAAGCGGTTTCCGAATTTCACCAAGCCACCCTGGCCTACGTGATCCAAACCGTGCGGACTTTTTTCCATGAATTTGGTATCCAGGGACAAAACATCGCCTTGGCCCAACTACCACCCCAACTTTTGCCAGAAATTATGCGGAAACTTTAATCGCGATCGGCCCTCCTGGCGGGGCACCCAGATCCACTAGGGCAGCCACATTAGCCAGGGCATCCACAAAGAATGCCCCGACCACCAAATATACAAACGGTTTACACCTGCTAGAGACCAACACTTGGCAGCGCCGCCCTATACCAGGGCATCCACAAGGGATACCCCTACTGCTCAACAGCCAGCCTGGTTGCGGGGAGTGCGTCCCTTTTTTCCGCCAAAGTTGTGAAAACGGGCATAACTAGGGCGATCGCGGCAGATAAATCTAGGAGCCAATTCGTATCGCGATCGCGGTGCAACAGTTCACGTCTAGCCCAAACGCCCCATCAGGAGGAGAGTCTGTGGAATCTCACCAGATTTTGACCCCGTTTCAACACAAGCACCTCACCAAAAGCCTCGAAACCGAACACCGCCCGCAATATCGCCGCCGTATTGAAATTATGCTGTTGGCCGATGCTGGCTATTCGCAAACGAGAATTTGTGAGACATTGGGATGTTCCCACGAAACCGCCCGCTACTGGATCACGATGGCCCAAAATGGGCAGGCATCGGCCTGGGGCGATCGCCCGATGGGGCGACCTCGGATCGTCAATGAAAGTTATCGACAACGGCTGCGCATCCTGATTCATACCGATCCGCGCGATTTGGGCTATGGCTTTCGGCGCTGGACGGCCCGCTGGCTCATGATTCACCTGGAAAAAGAGTTTGGCTTCAAAATTAGTAGCCGCTACATCAACTACCTCTTGAAAGATATGGGCCTCTCCACGCGATCGCCGGAGTTTGCCCGTGACCCAAAGCGGGCGATCGCCCCTCCCGGCCCTAAGGCATCAATCGCTCAGCCTTTGTTGCGGGAGACAGGTTAAACAGGCAGGAGCCTCAGGAGCAAGAAGCTGAAGCCGTTTGGACAGATTGTTGCCAGTAGTGGGCTGTCTCAGTGGGGCCAGCCCCGGTACGTTGGGCGAGGGTATGCACTTGCCACGCGGGGTCAGTGGTGGGGTAGTCGGTGCGATAGTGGCCCCCGCGACTCTCCGTGCGAAATTGGGCACTTTGCAAAATCAATTGGGCGATCGCGAGGAGGTTTTGGGTTTCGGCCCAGAGCTGCACGGTGTCCGGTGGGATAGCGACTGAAATGGGAGCAGAGGGCTGGAGCGATCGCAGTGCTTGGGTCAACGGCAACGCGGCATAGGTGGCTTGCCAGGTTTGCACTTGGGCGATCGCGCGGGCCAGAGTCGTCGCCTCCCGGCAAATGCCCGCACTCTGCCAGACCAGCCGGGGCAAGGCTTGGCGAATTTCGGTCAGGGTCGGCAAGCCAGCCGGGGTCAGGGCGATCGCGCCAGTGGCCACGGCCATATCACTCTCGTTCGGGCTAGGCTCTGGCAATTCAAGCTGGGCAAATTGCGCCCCAAAGACCAAACATTCCAACAACGAATTACTCGCGAGGCGGTTGGCTCCGTGCACTCCCGTACTGGCCGTTTCGCCCACCGCATACAACCCGGCAATTGAGGTTTGGTTCTGTAAATCCGTTGCAATGCCTCCCATCCAGTAATGGGCCGCTGGCGTCACAGGGATGGGCGTTTGAAAGACATCGATCCCCCACTGCTGGCACACGTGGATAATGTTGGGAAACCGATGCTGAATGCGATCGCGGGGAATAGGCCGCAGATCTAGCCAAACGTGGGCCGTGGCTGGATCTGGCGCAGTTTTTTGCAGATGACTGAAAATCGCCCGACTCACCACATCTCTGGGGGCCAGTTCGCCATCGGGATGATAGTCAAACGCAAAGCGATGTCCCGTCTCATCGACTAAATGTGCCCCTTCGCCCCGCACCGCTTCGCTAATCAAAAAATGGGGCGCACCGGGTTGACACAATGCCGTGGGGTGAAATTGGACGAATTCCAAATCGCGCAAAATTGCCCCCGCCCGATAGGCGATCGCCACTCCATCCCCGGTGCTCAAAGCGGGATTTGTAGTTTGGGCAAACACTTGGCCCCCGCCCCCCGCCGCCAGAATTACCGCCCGCGATCGCACCCAGACCACGCGATCGCCAAATAGCCCACAAATGCCCAGGCAGCGTCCACCCGGTTGGTCGAGCCACAAATCAAGGGTATAGCCCTGAAGTACCTGAATATTCTCACGCTTCAGCACATGGTTCGCCAACGTACTCACCACAGCCCGCCCCGTGGTATCCGCCGCATGGAGCACCCGCCGCCGGGAATGGGCCGCTTCCAGGGTTAACGCCAGCGCCTCACCCTGCCGATCAAACCCCACCCCCAAGGCCACTAAATTTTCAATACAGTGGGGGGCCGCCTCCACCAGAAATTCTACTGCGGCCACATCACACAACCCAGCTCCCGCCTTCAAGGTATCGTCAACGTGCAGGCGGGGTGCATCCTGCGGGTCGATCGCAGCGGCAATGCCGCCTTGAGCCCAATCACTGGCCGACAAAGACAACGGGGTTTTGGTGATCAGCCCCACCCGATAGTGAGTTGGCAAACACAGAGCCGTGTATAAGCCTGCGGCCCCAGCCCCCACCACCACGACATCAAACGGTTGGGTTGTCAGCGGAGCTGAGCTAAGTTCGTGCGATCGCAAGACAAATCCTCCGAGTTTAGAGCCTCATTGATGCTGCGTTATATCCTTGGGTGCGTCCCCCACGTTTGAGGACTCTCATCGGATTGGGTCTAAGAATTTGCCGAAAAAACTGTCTAAAAAAAGGGTGCAAACATAGGGTAAAACTGTCATCGGGATTCCCCCCTTACCACAACCGATAGGTTGGCCATATCCCATGAACAATGACAAGTTTTGAAGCCATTTACTTTGAAAAATTGAAACAAATAACGCGGGAACATTCGGTGCTTCAGACTGCTTTTTGCTCCTTTTTTTCAAGGAAGAAACAGACTAACACTTTGCTTTTGAACAAATAGTGAGGAGCATCTCAAGCATTTTGATCTCCCCTCAAGCACCGCTGCACCGTCTATTCCGCGTTATTACAACGTTAGTAAAAACAAAAATTGCTCTTTGCCGAAACCAGCATCGAGCAATCCTTTAACTCATAACAAGACGGCCTAGCGGTAGATCCCGTTGTTGTAACGATCAGCCCCTTCAGTTAAGGCTGCTTCAACATCACTGACCGTGAAGTTATCAAAGTTATCCCGAAGGACTTCTTTTTGGCGCTCGGTCAACCCAGGAATCGCCAACACATCTTCAACCTTTTTGTAAGGTGCGTACTTGACGATCTTGCCAGCCAGGGTTGGATACAAACCAGGATATTCTCTGAAGTAACGAATATTGGTGTTATTCAGATCCAGCTTTTTGCCAAACTCGCTGGCGAGCTTATCGCTGACCACATCCCGCAGGTTTTCTTCAACCGCCAACAGGTGGGGTGTGGCAACAACGGAGTTCAACCAGGCGATGGGCGATGGGGCACCCCCAACTTGGGTCATTGGAGCCGCGATCGCACCGGGCGCAAAACCTGTCCAACCGAGCAAACTAACCAACAGGCTCAACGTTGCAACCAGGCAAGATAAACGTTTCATAACAGACATACCTCCCATTCCAATCCCACGGAATCCAAAGATGGCGATTCTTAGAGCCTATCACTTCATGCACCCTATCTGTACGAAAGGCATTCACGAAAGACAGCATCAGAGAAATTTCGTCACAGTGAACGAAATCACCACTCTGGATGTATCAGAATCCCGGTCGCAAATGAGAATTTTTTACAAAAACTTACAAAGATTGATAATACTTACGCGGTTCAATCAGGGGAAAAATTCGCCCCCAACCGCCGATCGCCCCCCATCGATTTGATAGCGCGATCGCCTATTTCCCTTGCCCCGTCAGGCTCCCAAATCTTTCAAAAACGTATCCAGTTCGTTGAAGGTACACGCATAGGCCAGGGCCGGCGCATCGTAACCCCGCAACTCCACGGAATGTTCAGTAAACAGGTTGATTTTGCCCCCAAGCGTTGACAGGTATTCGTAGGTGGTTTTGCCGACTGCAACATCTTTGCCAATTTGTTTCGTTGCAGTTTCCAAACGAAAGGCTGCGTTCACCGTATCCCCCAGGGCAGTATAGTCGGGGCGATCGCCACTGCCCGTATTGCCCACCATCGCAAACCCAGTGTTAATACCCGCCCCAATCCGCAAGGGCGCAGGCAAAGGATAGTGATTATACAAATCAGTGGTCATGTGGTGCATGGCGCTGAGGGCCTGCAAAATTTGCGTCATTTCCTGGGTTTCCACTTCCTGGGTGCCGTGAATCCACACGGCCATCACCGCATCGCCAATGTATTTATCGACCCAGCTACCGTGTTCCCGAATGATATCCCCCGCATGGCGAAACCAAGTCCCAATCATTTCCGACAACACTTTTTCGTCGAGTTGGCGGGTCAACCCCGTGAAGTTGCGAATATCCACCACCAAAACCGAGATCAAGCGACGAACATGCAGCGTGGCCGTGGCCGTAAACTCGCGGGAATGGCTTTGTTCTTCGTGGCTAGCGGGTTCAGACTTCACCACCGGACAGTAGAACTCCAATTCCGTTTGCCCAAAGGTGAGGTGATCGCCATTGTTCAGCGTGACTGGAATGCTGACCCGTCGCCCATTAACAAAGGATCCGTTGCGGCTGCCCAGGTCGATCAGGTAGAATTCGCCCGTTTCCATGAATTGCAACATGGCGTGGTTACGGGAAATCCAGCGATCGGGGAGGACAAAGTTGTTATCTTCGCTACGGCCAATCGTCCAGCAACTGCTGCCAGTCAGTAGCAACCGACGATAGCCAGAATCAGTCCTAAGTAGCAGATGAGGAGTGGGTTGAGTGGTCACCGCAGGCTGCACAAAAAGGTTTTTCTCTATGATGCACCCTGAACGGCGATCAGGGCCAGTTCACGCCATTGAGAGGCTCAAATGTAATCGATCGCCACAATTTTTTCAAGCAAAATGAAAATCGTCGCCCCTAAACCAGGTGAGTGCGGCCCACAAAACACCACGGTTTGCTGGGTGCGATTTCCTTATAGTAACTTGAAGTTTTCTGATCGCCTTTACTTTTGCTTAAGCGTGTCCTTTTGGTGACTATGCCATTGAAGCCACTAACCAAAAGAGTCCATCCACAAGTAAGGTACTGAAGACGGCACCACTGAAAGCCCACCAGTGGTTTTGGCGCGATCGCAACGGCACCAGACTCACCACAAATAAAACGGTTGCAAGCCCCACAGCCCAAGCAATGCCCCAGGGCGTTTGCATTTGGGCGATCGCGCTTTGAAAAATGGGTTGAGCAAACTCTTCGCCTACAGCCATCAGCGCCCGCCAAGACGGAATCAAGTCCACAAGGTAAAAGTAAATGTCAGTAATGACCGTGCCGAGCAAAGAGCCTAAGTAAAAGAAATTACCGACTTTACCCCGCCCCTGGGCAATGCTCCACAACGCAAATGGTAGGCCGATCGCCTCAACTGGGAGATGTAAAAAGGGTTCCCACCGGAGCCACCCCCAGTACAACGAACCCGCTAGCCACGTCCAGGTAAAGCCAAGGGCCAAATCGCCCCACAGTTGGGTGCGGGGGTGTTGCAACAGTTTTTGACTGCCCCACAACAGGGCGACCGTGCTGAATAAACTAAGCCAAGGGAGCGTCCGCACGAGGGGCGCTTGGATGAACACAGGCACAGAAATGAGAAACACAGCTGCACCAAAGATCAACCAGCGGAAACTCTGGGGAGATACAGTAGTGGGCGATCGCTCAAGGCCGACAAGATCAGTTGATGGAACCACAGGCTTGGGAGAATAGGGCGGCAGCGGAGTCGAGTTATATGAAATCAACGGCGTATGAATAAAGGTAAACTTGATAATTCTTATTTACTTTACTTTATTTAACATCTCTCCGGGAGGTAAAGATACCCCCTGGGGGGATATGTCTTTAATTCTAGCCTGGAAATCAGTTGCCGTCGTTCCCCTTGGGGCAGTCCTCCGTAAAAATTAAGTTTTGATTCATACTTCGGTACGGTGGGTTGCCAATTGGCTCTCGGCCCAAGCCGACGATGGCTAGACTACCGCCAAAGCTCCGGGGGCAGTGCCATACTAGCTACGGGTTAAATCCTGCGCTGGGCAGCTAACTGGGTGATGCTGGTTCGCAGAGCGCCGGATCTACTCAGAAAATCTTGTTTTTGTCATTTGTAGGCAGTTAGAGGCGATTGAATGCAACTTTTGACCTTGCTCCAATTTCCGTGTGGGGTTCAGGCCCCGGCTTTAGACGTCGTGGGTGCGTTGATGCCACTTGGGGTGGCGGTTGCAGAGAGTGGAAATACCAGCCCCGGCCTGTTAGTCGCCGTGTTTCAGGCTGCCATCTTGGGCCTAGTCCAAGGGATTACAGAGTTTTTGCCCATCAGCAGTACGGCCCACCTGATCATTGTGCGGGATGTGTTTGGGTGGCACCAGGAAAAGTATTTTGTCGATGCGATTCAATTTGGCAGTGTCATCGCTGTTGTGATGTATTTCTGGAAGGATTTGCAGCAGATTGTGGGGGGCGCGTGGAGTGCCTTTCAACGGCAAGAGTGGCACCGAGAGGAGTGGAAAATTGCGGTGGGGATTGCGGTGGGTACCCTACCCGCGTTAATCCTGGGGTTTATTTTCAAAGATGTGATTCCCGAAAGTCCGCTGGTAATTGCGATCGTGTCAATTGTGATGGCGCTGTTGCTGGGCTTGGCCGAAAAAATTGGTTCCCGCAAGCGGGGCTTTGCGTCGTTGGAAATTAAGGATGGGATGCTGGTGGGCTTGGGGCAGAGTTTGGCCTTGGTGCCGGGGGTGTCGCGATCGGGGTCAACCCTAACGACGGCTTTATTTTTGGGCCTGGAACGGCAGACCGCTGCTCGCTTTTCGTTTTTGCTGGGCATTCCAACCCTGACCCTGGCCACGCTGTATCAAGCCCGGAAAGCCTTCGGTAATTTCGATAGTTTGATTCCGTTGCTGGTGGGGATGGTCTCCACCTTCATCTTTTCTTATCTGGCGATCGCGTGGTTGTTGCGGTATTTGCAGCGCCATAGCAACTGGATTTTTGTGTGGTATCGGTTGGGCTTTGGGGCGGTGTTGTTGCTGGCGATCGCCTTCGGCTGGCGCACCCTCAGTTAAGGAACCGTGCAGCCCCTCCAAATCCGATTAGGATGAAAAAGCAGGCGATCGTTGCTATTGACCTGCTTTTGCTATCCATGTTTTTGCGGCATTTTGCCCTCTCCTGCCACCATGAGTGACCTCACGATTCAGCCAGCCTTAGTCACCGGAGTAATTCCCGATTCCATCGCCGATGAGATTGGGTTTGAACCGGGCGATCGCCTGGTGGCCATCAACGGCCAACGGCCCCGCGACTTAATCGACTATCGCTTTCTCTGTGCGGATGAGTACCTCGACCTCGAAGTTTTAGACAGCACTGGCAAAAGTCACCAGGTTGAAATCGAAAAAGACTATGACGAAGACCTGGGCCTAGAGTTTGAGACTGCCCTGTTTGACGGCCTGATTCAATGCAACAACCGCTGTCCCTTTTGCTTTATTGACCAACAACCACCGGGCAAACGCGATACTCTGTACCTGAAAGATGACGACTATCGCCTGAGCTTTCTCTATGGCAGTTATCTGACGTTGACCAACCTCACCGCGCGGGAATGGGAACGGATCGAGCAAATGCGCCTGTCACCGCTCTATGTATCCGTTCATGCCACAGAACCAGAGGTGCGATCGCGCCTCCTCAAAAATCCACGGGCTGGCCAGTTGCTCGATCAACTCCGCTGGTTTCAAGCACGACACTTGCAAATTCACGCCCAGGTTGTCCTGTGTCCCGGCATTAACGATGGCGACCATCTGACCCGCACCCTCCTGGACTTGGCCCAATTTCATCAGGGGGAGGTACCCGCCGTGGCCTCCGTGGCCGTGGTGCCCGTTGGGTTAACCCGGTTCCGGCCCGATGCCGATGAACTCACCCCCGTCAACCAGGCCCAAGCCCGGGCGGTGATTGCTCAGGTGCAAGCCCTCCAGGCCCAATTTCAAACGCAGTTGGGGTCTACATTTGCCTGGTTAGCCGATGAATGGTTTTTGATTGCAGGACAGGAACTCCCCCCCACCTCCCACTACGAAGACTATCCCCAGATTGGCAACGGGGTAGGGTCTATTCGGCAGTTTCTCCAGACCTTTGACCAGGCGGCCCAAGACCTGCCCCCGGCCCTCCCCACGACGCAGCGGTATACATGGATTGTGGGCAATGCGGTGGAACAAGCCTTTCAGCCCATTTTGCAGCGGTTAAACCAAGTCCACAATTTAACCATCGACCTGGTGGCGATCGCCAGCCAATATTGGGGCCAAGCAATTTCTGTCACGGGGTTGATTACCGGACAAGATATTCTGCACGCTTTGCAAGGGCGGGAACTGGGCGATGGCATTTTGCTGCCAACGGTCATGCTCAAACACGACGAAGCCCGCTTTTTAGACGACATGACCGTCGCGGAACTGGCCGCCCAGCTTGGCACAGACATACGCCCCGTGGATGGGATCGAAGGGTTAATCGCTGCGTTGTTACCAGAAGTGTAACGATCGCCCCAATTTTGGGCAGGGCAGGTCATACTGGCTGACATCTTCGGTCGTTGTCGTGGAGATTGTCGCGGAGAAAGCCATGCCAGAGCTGGATGCACGGTATTACCAAATCGCTTTTTTGTCGCTGTTTCTGCTCCTGGGGGTGGGGACGCGGGACTGGACACTGCACCCCGCCATGATTGGGATTGCGATCGCCACTTGCCTGTTGACCCAGGCCCTTGCCGTCACGCTGCGCCATCGGCTTGTTCCACCCACCGAGCCCGCGCCGCCCCCGATCCTCCAATCCCTCCCCAGTGCATTGATCAGCTCGCTGGGCCTCAGTCTGCTCCTGCGTACTGATCAACCCCTCACAATGATGCTGGCGGCGATCGCCGCCATTCTCAGCAAATTTCTCGTGCAATGGCAGGGCAAACATCTGTTTAACCCCGCGAACGTTGGCATTATCACCGCCGTGAGCCTGACTCCCCACGCCTGGATTTCGCCGGGGCAATGGGGCGAAGAAACCTGGTACGCGCTGTTGTTTTTGGGGGCCGGGGGCATTGTGTTGAGTCGGGTAGGCCGCTGGGATACAACCGTTGCCTTTCTCGCCAGCTATGCCAGCCTGGAAGCGGCACGCAATATCTGGTTGGGCTGGACGTGGGATGTGTGGCTCCATCGCCTGAGCAGTGGCTCCCTGTTGCTGTTTGCCCTGTTCATGGTGACGGATCCTCGCTCCATTCCCAATGCTCGCAATGCCCGTCTGCTCTGGGCGATCGCCATCGCCCTCCTCACTTTTGTCCTGCGCAATGTGTTCTTTGTGCCCACGGCGGTGTTCTGGGCTTTGTTTGCCTTATCTCCCCTCACCCCCCTGTTGGATAGCCTGTGGCGATCGCCACGCTTTACCTGGCAACCAACCCCGCCCCCCAGCGTGCCGCAATCATCCTAAACGGTTTGCCCCCCCTGCCCAATCCCCTTGTCACTTTTCCGCACCTGTTATGAAACTTCTGCGCCTTCTCATCCTGTCCTTGGTGGTCTTGGCTGCCAGTTTTTGCCTTGCCACCCAAGCTTGGGCCTTTTGTGGGTTTTATGTCGCTAAAGCCGATGCCAAGCTCTACAACAAAGCCTCCCAGGTCGCGATCGCCCGCAACGGAGATCAAACCGTAATCACAATGGCCAACGACTATCAAGGTGAAGTCAAGGACTTCGCGATCGTCGTGCCTGTCCCCGTCGTCGTCGAGCAAGAGCAAGTCACCGTTAGTCGGGCCAGCATCATCGAGCGGCTGGATGCATTCAGTGCGCCCCGGCTCGTGGAATATTTTGATCCCAATCCCTGTGAACCCGTTGCCTACGAGCGCGTCCCCCTGAGTGCGCCCGCTCCCCGCGCCCGCGCCAGTGGGGGTGTCCGTGGTGCCGATAATTCCCTGGGGGTCACGATTGAACGTAAATTCACTGTCGGCGAATATGACATTCTGGTGCTCAGTGCCAAAGAGTCTGGCGGGCTAGAAACCTGGCTGCGGCAAAATGGTTACAAACTGCCCCAGGGAGCCAACCAATTGCTGAAACCCTACATTCGGCAAAAAATGAAGTTCTTTGTGGCCAAAGTCAACCTGGACAAGTTTGAACAAAGCGGCTTCCAAAATTTGCGCCCCATCAAAATGACCTACAACTCCCCCCGGTTTATGTTGCCGATTCGGTTGGGGATGATTAACGCAGACCAGGCCCAAGATCTGTTGGTGTATGTGCTAACCCCCAGCGGCCAAACCGAAGTCACAAACTATCGCACGGTCAAAGTCCCCTCGGACACAGAAATTCCCACCTTTGTGAAAAACGAATTTGCGGATTTCTACACCGCCATGTTCAAAACGGCCTACACGCGGGAAGGACGGAATGTGGCCTTTTTGGAATACGCCTGGGATATGGGTAATTGTGATCCCTGTTCTGCCGACCCGCTGAGTCGGGAGGAGTTGAAAGAGGCGGGTGTGTTTTGGCTGGATCAGACCCAGCCTGCGGTGCCTGCCCCCTCGCGACGCCGGATCATGCCCCGGCCCTGGCCTCAGTCAAGCGTGTTCATCACCCGGTTGCATGTGCGCTACACCCGAGACAAGTTTCCAGAAGATTTAATGTTTCAGGAAACCCAGAATCGAGAACAGTTCCAGGGCCGCTATGTGCTGCGCCATGCCTTTACCGGAGAGATGCAATGTAGTGCGGGCAAAGCCTATCAGCGATCGCTCCCCCAACGGTTTGAACAAGAAGCCCAAACCTTGGCTCGGTTAACCGGCTGGAACATTCAAGATATCCGCGACAAACTGCCCAAGCTCCAGGCCAACGCACTTCCCTGGTGGGATTGGCTTTGGACAACCCTCCACAGCTAGCTGCGCGGGGCAAAAGAAGGTCACTTCTAGCATGAACCGTAGCCCCCACACCAGAGGAAAACCGTCCTGAGTGGGTGCCAGACTCTCTCTTTCATCCTTTATCCTAGGATCAGAGGCACAAAGGAGTCGCTATGCAAGCAGGCTGGCGGGTTGGATCGCTCTTTGGGATTCCCCTATTCATTGATCCATCCTGGTTTTTAATTCTGGGCTATCTGATCTTTACGCGCGGGCAACTGTGGCAGCAGGAGTACCCTGCATGGGGCACATCCACCACATACCTGGCAGCAACCGCAATGGCCTTGCTGCTGTTTGTTTCGGTGTTGCTCCATGAGCTGGGCCATAGTTTGGTGGCGCTGTCTCAGGGCATCAAGGTCAACTCGATTACCCTGTTGCTGTTTGGTGGGGTCGCCTCGATTGAGCAAGAGTCGAAAACACCGGGGCAAGCCTTTCAGGTGGCGATCGCGGGGCCAGCCGTCAGTTTTGCGCTGTTTGCCCTGCTGGGAGCTGCCCTGTTGGTTTTGCCAAGCGCAGAGACCCCAGTCAACGTGCTCATTCGCAGTTTGGCAACCTTGAACTTAGTCCTGGGCATCTTCAACCTGTTGCCCGGTTTACCGCTAGACGGTGGGCAAATCCTCAAAGCAGCAGTCTGGAAAGCAACGGGCAGTCGCTTTAAGGGGGTTAAGTGGGCGGCCAAAACTGGCAAGCTGTTGGGCTGGTTGCTCGTGGGGGGTGGCCTCCTGCTCTTCTCGACTGGAGGGCTGTGGCTGGTCTTGATTGGCTGGTTCATGCTGCAAAATGCCAGCACCTACGATCGCATCACCGAATGGCAAGAAGCATTGTTAGCCTTAAAAGCTGCTGACGCAATGACCCGCGAGTTTCGCGTTTTGGATGCCAACATGACCTTGCGCCAGTTTGCAGATGAGTATCTGATTGGGAATGTGAATCCCGGCGTGTACTATGCCGCCTCGGATGGGCGCTACCGGGGGATGGTCACCATCGACGATATCCACGAAGTTGAACGGAGCGAATGGGAACACCAAAACCTGTTTCGCATTATTCAACCCCTGACGGATATTCCTTCGGTAGAAGAAACAGCCCCGCTCGTCGAGGTGATTCAGCAAATGGAAAATCGGAACCTGCGGCGAATGACGGTGCTGTCTCCAGCAGGAGCCGTTGCCGGGGTGATTGACCGGGGCGATATTGTGCTGGCAGTCACTCAAAAACTGCGGATTAAAGTGGCAGACGCTTTTATCAAGCAAATTAAGGATGAAGGCGTATTTCCCCAAGGGTTGCCCCTCGGCGCGATCGCCCAGTCGGCAGTGGAAGCCTCGGATGGCAAATAACCTAGCGGTGGGAGTGGGTCAAGATCTGCTCCCATTCTGCTTCTGATAGGGGTTGGGGGTGCAAGGTGACGCGGAAATGGGCCGCAGCTGCCGTGAGGAGCGCTTGGGCGATCGCTGTGGGTTGGGCCAGCAACGTTTTGGGGATATCCGGCAAGGGGGCCGATGCGCCAAACACGAGCTGAAATAAAGCGGCATTCGGCTCAAGCCGCATGGAACCATGTTGAAGCACAACATCCCCCCGGCGGGCTTGGGCACTCCCAATTAGCTTGGCTCCGGTGGGGGTGACCAAATCTGCCGCTGTCGCACTCCCAAAACAGTTGGGGTTGTGGATGTAACCCCGGCCCGCGTGGCCATAGGTCAACTCTACCCCCAGCGATCGCCAGCCCTGGATCAAAAACTCACACAGGTATTCGTAACTTTGTCGGCGCGACGGGGGCAGCCCAGAAGTGACAATGGCGTAGGTTAAATCGCCCTGATGCAAAACGGCACGGCCCCCCGTCGGTCGGTGAACCAGCGTGATCGCCTGCCCCTCCCAGCTTAGCTCTGACCAATGGGCAGGATAGTGTCGTTGGTGGTAGCCCAGAGAAATCGCCACCGGCTCCCAGGTATAGAACCGGAGCGTAGGAGGATGGAGCCCACGGCTATGTTGGTCAAACAACCAGCGATCGACCGCCATCTGAATGGCCCCAGTTGCAGAAAACGCCGGAATCAACCGCCAGGTTTGGGGTGGCGCAGTGCTTGCCCCCACCCTTAAGGCCCAAACTCCGCTTGCAGGGGTTCGTCACTTTCGTCGGCGATCGTCGCCACGATGGTGATCGCCCGAGAGATTTCCCCGGCAGACAAATCGGCCAGCGATCGGTTCGTCACCACAATCACTTCATTGTTGACGATCCCAAAGCGGGCTTCCAACGTTGTAGACCAGTTACGCTCCAACAGTTGGCGCATCAGCACTGGTTCATTTTTTGCGGGTAGTTTCAGCACGGCAGACCACACCGTCAGCATGTCATCTTCGCCCAACCCCGTCAGTTGGACAAATACTTCGACCGTCCCATACTTAAATTTCCACAAATAACCCGCCGCGCTGTGATTCACCATTGCCGAATTATCACTATCCAGGCTGGAAATCACGGTTTCAATCATCTCGACGAGATTGCTGCTTGTAATAGCCCCAAAGGATTCGGGGGCCAGGTCATCGCCGGAAAAAATCTGAAGCGCCATAAAACGTCCTGTTGAAAGAGGAGTTACCCAAAGCATGCTCATCAATTCGGGGATTCGCCGCAGCCAAAGGGCCCTTGCTCCCAAGGTTGCGGCTTGTGGCTAGGGGTATCAGGGTGCAGCGCGATCGCCAGCTACAACACCCCTATCACCCCATTGCTCTCAATCTACGTTAGCCCCCATTCCCAGCTTCGCGATTTCACCTTATTGATTTCTTCAGGTTTATTGCAGGGATGAAGGCTACGCTCCTGCCCCATCGCTCGGTTCACGGACAATCGAAAGCACCCCTTAGTTGGTGAGCATTGCTTCCGTTTGTTGCGCGATCGCCACTTGCACCGCCTCCGTTGGTTTTTGGGCCACGAGATATTTGCTCGCAAAGTGCAGTTCACTCCCGGTGCAGACAAAACCCGCCGCCTGCAACCGTTGAGTCAAATCATCCCGGATGTAATCACGATAATAGGGTTCGTGGAAGGCGACCGGAAAATTAGCCATGAACGGGGCAAACTCTGGCGCATCATCCAGTTGCATGGAATCGCAAATGACCAACACACCGCCCGGTTGCAGCACCCGGAAGCATTCGTTAATCACATTTTGGCGCGCTTGGGCAGGCAATTCATGGAACAGGAACACACAAGTCAGGCCATGAAAGTAGCGATCGGTGTAGGGCAAAGCCTCCCCATTTGCCTGGATTAACTGTGGCAATTCCCCTGGAATCTGCGCCAGGAGTTGGTTCGCTTTCCGCAGGTAGGGAGCCGACAAATCTACCCCATACAGCGACGCTTGGGGCAACATCGCCCGAAGATTTTTGAGGGTGCGTCCCGTGCCACAGGCCACATCCAAAACCCGAATTTCGCGGGGATCCAGACTACTAAAGGCCGCTAAACCTCGCTTGAGGGGAGCCAGCACCCGCCGCCGCATTGCATCTGTCGCGCCATTGAACAACAGATCGACTTGCACATCATACAAATTGGCCGACCAATCGCTGAGATAGCCATCGGTTTGGTGATGAAAATTCTGCACGTAATAGTTGGGATAAATGGAGGTATCCAATTGGGTGGCAACCTCCTGATAGCGCTGGTTATCCGCCCGTTCCCACACCGAAGGCATATCCAACCACACTCGGGGATATTGGGTGAAAAAGTCGTTCCAGGCTTCGTCAAACAGCAGCTCAACCGGATAAACACCCCGTTCTGCGTCGGCCCAATCGAGCGCCTGAATCGCCGCTAGCCGTTCCCGAAATTTCAGGAGGAGCTCCGGAGACGCCGCTTGGATTGGTTGGGCTTTGGGGGGCGCGATCGTCCGTCGCAGTTGGGTACTCAAGGCTTTGTGCGCCAGACTAAAGTAACTTTTGCCGTCTTGGAGAGTTTGATAAGCGAATTTAAGCAGAGGATTAGACATAACGAGAAGTGGAAATAAATCCTGGAGGTAATCGCTGTAAACAAGTGTAACGAATTCTCAGCCGCAATTTTGTCACTCTCAAGACGGTCTTGCGCCTCGACAAAGTAGCCCCCAGCCAGTTGTTACAGGATGAATCGTTACCAGATAAATCGAAGTCGGCGGAGACACCCCCAAGTTACGGGCGATCGCGATCGCCCCTAACACCCTCCCTCCCACCTAAAAAGCAGCGAAAAAAAGAGCCACGATCGCGATCGTGGCTCCATGCTAACTAGACTCTTTTGGAGGTATTACAAACAAGCGTAGTGCTGCTTAGACAAGCGTCAACGGCGCTCTAGCAGTCGTAGTACAGCATGAACTCATAGGGATGAGGCCGGATGCTGACCGGAATCACTTCGCGATCGAGCTTATAGCTAATCCAGTTCTCGATGAAGTCTTCGGTGAACACACCACCTGCGGTCAAGAACTCGTGGTCATTCTCCAAATTCTTCAGGGCATCCATCAACGAAGCCGGAGTCGAAGGAATCTTCGCCAACTCTTCCGGGCTGAGTTCGTAGATATCCACATCCAGCGATTCCCCTGGATCAATTTCATTCTTGATCCCATCAATCCCAGCGCACAACATCGCGGCAAAAGCCAAATAGGGATTACAGGATGGGTCAGGACAACGGAATTCCAGGCGCTTCGCTTTAGGATTGTCCCCAGTGAGCGGAATCCGAATCGAAGCAGAACGGTTCCCTTGGGAGTAAGCCAAGTTTACGGGTGCTTCAAACCCAGGTACCAACCGCTTGTAAGAGTTGGTGGAAGGGTTAGTGAAGGCCAACAAGGCCGGGGCGTGTTTCAGCAAACCACCGATGTAGTTCAAGGCAGTCTTGCTGAGTTGGGCATAGCCATCACCAAAGAAGGTAGGGCCGCCATCTTTCCAAATCGATTGGTGACAGTGCATCCCTGTCCCATTGTCGCCAAACAGCGGCTTGGGCATGAAGGTCACGGTCCGGCCATATTTCTTCGCGACGTTCTTGATGCAGTACTTGTAGGTCATCAAGTAGTCAGCGGCTTTAACCAATTCGGCAAACCGGAAGCCCAATTCACACTGCCCGCCGGTCGCGACTTCGTGATGGTGCTTTTCAATGGGAACCCCACACTTCAGCATGGTCAGCAACATCTCGGTTCGGATGTCTTGCAGGGTGTCGGTGGGCGCAACGGGGAAATATCCTTCTTTGTTGCGCGGCTTATAACCCAGGTTCCCGCCGGGCTCTTCGCGGCCAGAGTTCCATGCACCTTCAACGCTGTCAACGCTGTAGTAGCCAGCATTTTGGGTTTGGTCAAAGCGCACGTCATCAAAGATAAAGAATTCTGCTTCAGGCCCAAAGTAGGCAGTGTCGCCCAAGCCCGTTGTTTTGAGGTAATCCAGGGCTTTTTGAGCGATGGAGCGCGGGTCACGGCTGTAGGGTTGGCCGGTGCGGGGTTCAATGATGGAGCAAATCATGCTCAGGGTGGGTTCTTCCATGAAGGGGTCGATCCAGGCGGTTTCGGGATCGGGCACCATCGCCATGTCTGAGTCGTTAATTGCTTTCCAACCCCGGATGCTGGAGCCGTCAAATGCAACGCCCTCGGTAAAGCTGCTTTCATCGATCATGTCCTGGTACAACGTGAGGTGTTGCCAGGTGCCTGGGGTGTCGATGAATTTCAGATCGATCATCTGGATGTTGTCGCGCTTAATCCATTCCAGGATTTCTTGCGGGCTTGCCATGAAATTCTCCTTAATCGTTCGGACTGTTTCAAAAATCTGGGAAACAGAAAAAGCAGTAGAGACAATCGTTAGGTTGGTCTAAATCAAAAACCCCAGCGTTCCCAAGTTCTAGACATTTGCTCGAATAGGTGAGCAAAACCGCGATCGCGATCTTGATCCAGAATTTTGGCGCTTTACTGCATCTGAATCATCCTAGGGATAGGGTTAAGCAGTTTTTGTATCAAGATATACAAAACTCAGCTTGCTTTTTAGACTTAACCATTCGATCCGAATTTATTCCGCCCGATGAGTTCAATCCAAATCGAACCCAGATTTCACCCCAGGGGATGAACCGTTCCAGTTAGGCAAGACTGTAAAATCCGTCGTTTTCAGGTTGAGCATAGATCGTGGGCGATCGCGATTTTCTCAACATCTCTTTACACGCGAAAGCCTTGAGGATTCATGGTTTTGGGGGTTGCAGCATCATGGTACACTGACCCTAAATCCTGACTTAATTCAAGCTAAACTCGTGTTTATGTCGACCGTCTTCAGGGCTGGCGATGGGTTTGGAAAAATCGTTACGCTGAATGCGGAGATTGTGTCCAAATCGATTAGGTGGAACTGGGTTTGCAAATTGCGATCGCCGGGTCTTGCCTCTCCAGGTGTCTAGCTTGAGTCTGCCAGGGGGCGTGACATCTAGTTATCACAAAAGTCAGGGATAACCAATATCAATTTATTTTCTGGAAGGACGATTGGGAGAACGTTTCAATGCAGGATGCAGTAACAAGCCTGATTAAGAACTACGATAATACGGGTCGATACTTGGATCGGGATGCGATGGATCGGCTCAAAGCCTACTTTGCGTCGGGAATGTTACGGGTGCAGGCAGCGGCGGTGATTACCTCCAATGCGGCCTCGATTGTCAAGCAGGCGGCCCTGCGCTTGTTTGATGAACAACCAGAACTGATTCGCCCCAGCGGGAATGCCTACACAACTCGTCGGTATGCAGCCTGCCTGCGGGATATGGATTACTACCTGCGCTATGCCAGCTATGCCCTCGTCGCAGCGGATAACGATGTCCTCGACGAGCGCGTGTTGGAAGGGTTGCGGGAAACCTACAACTCCCTGGGCGTTCCCATCGGGCCGACGGTGCGTGGGATCCAGATTATGCGGGAACTCGCCGCCGAGCAGGTCGAAGCAGCGGGCATTCCAGTCGGCACCATGTTGGATGAGCCGTTTGACTACATGACCCGGGAACTCAGCGAGAAGAATCTCTAGGCCTAAAAGTCTGCACAATTGGCTTGGTGATGAATTGGGATTCGGCCAGTGGGGTGGGAGCGATCGCACCTCACTGTTTTGTGCTATGTACCTTTTCAATAACGGGGATTTTTCACCCCCAGATCGGGTCGCCGCTTCACAACATCATTTAATCTTTTAGAGCCCGAATTTCGGGTACAACGTTGGCAGCCAACCTGCCTTGGCCTCTCACCGTCGGACGGATCACCACCTATGCCCGCGTCTTGCCATTTTGTGATCGAAGGGAACCCCGCGCTCATCTACGCCACCAGGGGCGGCCAACCTCACAAGATTTTGCCCACGCTGCAACGCTTCCTCGACAAATTTTGGCGCGAGCGCGAAACCTTTGGCGAATACATCGACACGCCAGAATGTTTGGTCGCTCAACTAGCCATCCGGTTTGGCTACGAAACGGCGGAAGATGACTTTTCTAATTTGCGCATTGGTGTGAACTACAATGCCACCGCCGATTATTTGTATTGGATCGGTCAGAATCAAGAAATTCAGGTGTGGGTACCCGATGCGGCCTATCGCCAAAATCCCACGCTGGGGTTGCAAGGGTGCCATCGCTGGGAGCCCTAATAGCATCACCGGGTTCTCAGGCGATCCCTAGGTTGATGGGGTGAAACACTCAACTAGAGCGATCGCATCAGGAATCGTTGTCGCCGTGGGGATAGTCTGAGTCGGTCGGCGCAGGCAACGACAGCGCCAGTTGGTAGATCTGACGGCGGGGCAGGGCCGTTTGTTGGGCCAGTTGGCGACTTGCCTGCGATCGCGATATGCCTTGGTGCAAAAGTGCCTGGAGTTCGGCAATTAAGGCGGCCTCTGACAGCACAGGTTCGTTGCGAATTGCCCCACCCACGATGAGGGTAAACTCTCCGGCAGGTTCCCGCTTGGCGTAATGGTCAAGGGCTGTTGCGATGGTGCCCCGCCAAAATTCTTCGTGGAGTTTGGTCAGTTCCCGCGCCAAGACAACCGGGCGATCGCCCCCAAAGGCCACAGCCATATCTTGTAAGGTTTTGCGGAGGCGATGGGGCGCTTCATAAAACACCAGACTGCGGGTTTCAGCTTGCAATTCAGCCAACCGTTCTTGGCGACGGGCCGGACTGTGATTCGGCAAAAACCCTTCAAACACAAAGCGATCGCAGGGTAACCCAGAGGCCACCAACGCCGCGATCGCCGCACTTGGCCCCGGAATGGGCACCACCGGAATGCCCTCAGCCGCGCACAGCTTCACCAGTTCATACCCCGGATCGGAAATTCCGGGCATACCCGCATCGGTCACAAGGGCGATCGCCTGTCCCTGGTGCAAGCGCCGCAGCATTTCGGGGAGCCGGGATTTCTGGTTATGCTCGTAATAACTCACCTGGGGCGTCGTGATCTGGAAATGGTGCAACAGCTTGCCCGTGTGGCGTGTATCTTCCGCCGCAATCACATCCACCCCCTGCAACAAACGCACCGCCCGGAAGGTCATGTCTTCCAGATTGCCAATGGGCGTTCCTACGAGGTACAGCGTTCCGGGTTGCGGGTCAGTCGGCACGATTCCAGCCTAGCTCAACAACGATGGGCAAATGGTCTGACCCAATCTTAGCCCCAACCCGGCGTTGTCGCGTTTGCAGACTGGGACTATGCAAACAGTGGTCAATGGGAATCCGCAAAAAAGCTGGTAACTGGCTGGGCCACGTCGGTTGGAGACCAAAACCCACCTGCGAATTGACCAGACTCTCAACCCGGAGGGTTTGGCGAAATAAATGAGACCAGGGCGTTGTGTTAAAGTCGCCGATCGCGACGCGATGCCGGGGTAAATTGGGTTGCTGGCTCCAGGCGGCTAATGCCTCAAATTCTTTGGCCTGGTAGGCTAAGCGTCCCCCACTTTGAGGCCGAATGGAATGAAAACACACCAGCGCGATCGCCTCGCCCTGCACAGAAAGGGTCAGCGCCAAAATGGGGCGATCGGAATCCGCCGGTAAATGAATCACCCCGGAATCCACAATTTGGAGACCCTGGGCCAGCGCCGCCTTCGCCACAAACCAGGCACTCCCGTGGGAATTGGTTCGGGGTTCTGCCGCCGCCAGTTGATAGCGCGTTAACCCAGCGGTGAGTTGGGGCAAAACATCGGGCTTCACTTCCAAAATCGAAACCACATCCGCAGTTTGGCGTTCCAGATACTCCACGAGACGGCTGAGATCAGGATTTTGGTGATCATAGGTGGCATGAATTACCCTCAAATGGGCCATCGTTGCGGTGCCAGCAGGGCGATCGCCGGGGAACAGCACAGGCCCCAGCAACACCGTATTCACAACGAGCGGAATCAGCCCCACCAACCACCACGATTTCGCCGACCAGGGTTGGGGTAAAACCAGCCCCACCGTCAGACAAATGACCAACAGCAAGGCATATTGGGGCCGGGGATAGTCCAGATAACTACACCACCACCAGACTGGACTGGCCAAGCCCAACATCGTCGCGATCGCCACCGCGCCCATCACGGCAGCATTCAACCAAACCCAAATTTGCCAACCGAGAATCATAGGTCTCTTTGCCGAGTTCCAATCCCTTACCCTGCTTGCAGGGCCGACCAATCTAGTGCGTCAAACTGTTGAAAAAAGCTCGCCAGCGTCTGCTGCATCCGGGCAACCCCGCCCACAACGTTGGACTCAATATTCAACGGCAACACCGGGTCATGCAAGGACAGACGCAGTAAAAACCACCCCGCTTCCTCTGGCGATCGGCACGCAATCCGCACCCCTTCGTAATTCTTGGGCACGATCTGCCAGGTGGGTTGGGTGGACGCAAAAGCTTGCAGTTTTTCAATTACCTCTGTGCCATAGGCTTTGAAGTCAGGCTGTTGAATGTGCAAACGGAATTCCTGACTTTCAGCGGGTTCCTGGAGAGTAGCAATCAAATCTGTGAGGGATTTGCCACTCAGCTTCGATTTAGCTAACTCGATCAACAACTTGCTGACCAAGTAGGCCCCATCATCCAAGAAGTAATTTTCCCGCATTGCGCCATGACCAGAGGTTTCGATCGCCAGCCAAGAGGGTTGCCCCGCGTCATTCAGCCGCATCGCCTCGTTAATCACGTTTTTGTAGCCCCGACGAAACCGATGATGCACCCCACCCAATTCCCCTTCAATAAACTGGGTCAACCCATCGGAGGTAATGGAATCCGTCACAATGGTCGAGCCGGGATGTTCTCGCAAAACGATCGCACTCAACAGGGCAATGAGCCGATTCCGGTTGAGTTCGTTGCCGTGGGCATCCATCGCCGCGCCGCGATCGACATCAGTATCAAAAATAATGCCAAAGTCTGCGTGGTGGTCGAGCACCGCCTGTCGCAACGCCGCCATCGCCGCCGGGTGTTCGGGGTTGGGCACATGGTTCGGAAAGGTGCCATCCGGGTCAAGAAACTGACTGCCCGTTGTATCTGCCCCCAGGGGAGCCAAGACCTGCGCCGCATAAAAGCCCCCGGCCCCATTGCCTGCATCCACCACAATTTTCAAGCCGTGCAGGGGTTGGTCGTAGGTTTGGGGATGATTCACCCCTTGCCGAATTTTTTGCACCAGTTGATCGGCATACACAGCGATAAAGTCGTGGCGTTGGACACTGCCAGAGGCCGTCGGGGCTGGAAACACTCCGTCAGCGGCGATCGCCAAAATAGCGGTAATGTCTTGTTTGCTGAGGCCCCCGTTCGCTGTAAAAAACTTCAAGCCATTGCGATTAAATGGGAGATGGCTGGCCGTCATCATCATTGCACCGTCGCACATAAAGCCGGGTGTCACCGTACTCATAAACATGGCCGGAGTAGACGCCAGCCCAAAGTCATACACTCGACAGCCCAGCGATCGCATCCCAGCGATCACCGCCGCCATCAGCGTTGGCCCCGACAGCCGACTATCCCGCCCCACAGCCACGGTTAACTCCGCGATCGCCCGGTTCAGGGTTTGGGCCAGCCACGTCACAAACGCTTTGCCCAGGGTCGTCACCACCGCTGGTGTGAGGTTCACCGCTTCTCCTGCCACCCCGTCCAGGGCCACCCCCCGGATATCTGACCCATTTTGCAGTTTTGCCCAATCCGTTGTGGGTACGGTCGTCATGATGGCTCCTCCGGCGCGATCGCCCATGCATTCCCTTCATGTTGTATCCGGTTTGTCTCCGGTCTGGCTAGAAACAGCAATTGTTTTAACCAATCAAGAAGGGAGCGATCGCCCTGGGAAATTAGAGCCAATCCCGGTTGTAGCTCGGTATTTGAGGATTGGGGGCAAACGCCAACCACAGGGGAAACTGCAACACCGCCAGGTCGATCCGGTCTTCCGTCTCGTCGATGACAATCAATGGCATCAGCCCATCTTTTTGCAAGCGATCGGCTTTTTGCACCAAAATCACCGGGTCTTCAAACAGGGCGGCCCCCCGATCTACCCCAAAATCTGCACGGGTAATGCCCAGGCAATCTTGCAGGCCCCGTCGCCACTCGCCCAACCGCTCCGGCGACTCAGCCAACACCAGGGCCACCAGGCGATCGCGGTAGATTTCATGCAATACCGAAATCACTGCCGAACCAATCAAAATATTCTGTAAGCGGCTCCCCATCGTTCGGATAGCCCCTCGCCCGCCCTGGGTAAAAAACCAGTCGGATACCCGTTCCGCGTGGATCGGCTCAAAGGTGCGGCGCAGTTGCCACGGGGGGCCATAGTAATCCGGCTGCATCCGGTATTGATCCAACAATTGGCGCACCACTTTGCTTTGCCCCTGGAAGGTCGATTCCGCCAACTTAGGAGCACTGGATTCCAACCCCAGGGGGGCGATCGCCTCCGGGATGGGCGGCGGTGCCGGGGCCAGGGGTTCTGGAAATTCGAGCTGATCTGCCGCGATCGCCAAATCCTGCAAACTCCCCACCAGATATTCCTTAAAGCTCTGCACCCGAATCGCTAAATCCTGGGACACTCCGGCAAAGGTGGTTTTCATCTCCGCCCGAATCCGCTCTTGCCGCCGTTCCAGCTTTTCAATGTCGATTTGCAACTCCCGCCGTCGCTGTTCTAAATCTTTCACACCATCCTGAAGCAACCGCGCGATCGCCGCCTGGGTCGTCCCCACCTGGTGTTGCAGTTGCGCCTTCATATCCTGCAACTCCGCAATTTCTTGCTTAAGGGCCGCAGCGTGCTCCTGTAACCAGTGGGGTTCCGTCGTCTCGGGCTGGGCCACCTCACCACCCGCCGCTACCGCCAGCCCCTCAGCCCCATCGGTGGAAGCCAACGGTGGACGTTCTCCCCCATCGGCCTGGGTGGAACCAGCCTCCGTAATCGCGGTTTCAGCATTAGCGTACTCATCTGATATCATGACTGACCGGAAGCAAACGACTAAAAATCAAACAACTCAACCATCAACCGCCTCAAACCGCACCGTGACAAGGGACGCAGGCAGCCCCCCAGACTCAGGACTTAAATTCGAGGACAACGCGCCTCCAGGCAACGCTGCAAGGTTTGGGGATTAAACAAAATCGGTAAGAAATGAATGCTATTGACCTCTTTGAAATAGAAGAGGATCGGCAACCTGGGCCAAAAAATTCGCCAGTTTTGCCACTCTTGATAGGGAAACCGCCGAATCAGGGTTTCACCCCGATAAATATCTAAATCACTGGCGGTAAACCGCAACCGGAGCGTGACGGCCTGAACCAGCAAAAATAACCCGAACAGCGCGATCGCCAAACTGACCCAGGGTTGCAGGAGAAAACACGGCAGCGCCAAAGCCACCAACCCCAGCGGCAACCAATAGCTAGGAGACAACTCAATCACATCCGGCGATGCAGGCGACGAAGCAGTAGTCACAGGCAATTTGCTCAGCGATTCACAATTGTTTACCACTCTATTGTAGAGAAGGATGGAAACAGAATCAGACTTCTGGCTTAAAAGCCTTGGAGAACGGCACTGCCCATGCCCTGAAACATCACCCACGACAGAAAGAAATTGCTGATAAAAATCGCCAGGAGAGAAGTCACCACTGCGGTTGTGGTCGATTGGCCCACCCCCTTGGCCCCGCCCGTTGTGGTCAACCCCCAACTACAACCAATAATCGCGATCAATGCCCCAAACACAACCCCCTTGATCGGAGCACTGCATAAATCCCATACGCTCAAAAAGTTTTGCACGGAGTCTAAAAACGTGGTCTGAGAAATGCCATACAAACTGGTGGCAATCAGCAAGCCACCGCCCAACCCAGTCAGTAAGGACAACACGGTCAAAATTGGCAACATCAGGCAACAGGCAATCACCCGTGGAATGACCAAATAATCAATGGGATCGGTCTTCAAGACGTATAATGCATCGATTTGCTCGGTGACTTGCATAGTGCCCAATTCAGCAGCAAACGCCGACCCAACCCGCCCCGCCAATACTACGGCAGTCAACACCGGGGCCAATTCCCGACACAGGGCCAACGCTAACACCCCACCCACTGCACTGCCAGCCCCCAGGTTGATGAACTCGCGGGAGACCTGAATCGTAAACACCATGCCAACAAAGCCTGCTGTGACCAGGGCAATGAGCAAGGAGGCTGGGCCGACCAGGGCCATTTGGTCTAGCGTGTTTCGCCGATGAATTTTGCCAGTTAACAAGTGCACCATCACTTGCCCACCGAGCAAAATGGCGGAGATTAATCGTGTACTCCATCGCCCTAAGCTAGAGAAGGTCGGTGTTCCGCTCACTATTGGTATCCGCTGCTGTTGAATCCTTTGCCAGAATAGCGGAATTCGGAAGGGGATGGGCGATCGCGGCGGTGGGTTCTAGACGGGCACCAGGCGATCGCCCAGGCCCAACACTTCCCTCTGGTAACATAGATTGCCAATTGTATCGATGTGCTTCGTTAGAATGCAAAACAATATTTGTTGGTACAGGCCAGCTTACCGCCTCTCTACACAAGCCGTAGCGTTTCCCTAGACTATCCCCCCACATCTAGGTCAGTTCTGCCCAATCGTCGCCATTTTCCCTTACCCCGCGATCGCGCCGTGCGGTAATTGGTATCGATAGCTTCACTAAAGTTCTTAAGGTTGTTTTAAGATTTGCGATAACTCGACGGCTTCTCTAGCAAACACCTCTATGGTTATGGATAGCAAGTGTTGATGAGTCAGGCGGTGGGTTGTGATCCTACGAGAGTTCCACGCTATTCGTATGATGAAAACATTTTTTCGGTCGCTTCTGGTGACCAGTGCATTAAGCTTCGTTGTCCCCCTGCTGTTGATTGGGGCAATTATTATGAGTCTGGCTTTTGTCACCCATCTCCCGGTGATTGGGGCCAATAGCCAAATGATTAACCAGCAAGTGTTGCAAGTGCTCTCCGTGTTTGGCAACGGCGATGCCATTCAAGGGGTGCTAATCATTGGTCTAACGTGTAGCTTTGTGGGTGGGCTGTTTGATACCTATGCGTCCTATTCGCGCTATTTACGGGGCGATAACTAAGGCGATCGCCGCCCGTAGCCCAGCCTGGATGCCCCCAGCAATCGCCCGATAGTTCCCTGGCCTTGCACGCTTCAGCAATTGCGCTAGCTCTCGCCAACACGCTAGGCTCATAACGGCGCGGCAGTTGGCCTGAAGGTATGCCCATCGATTTTACGAACATCAATTTAGTTTGGACTTCAATCCTCGTTGAAACGCTCAGCCGTCTGGGCCTGAAAACGGCAGTGATTTGTCCCGGTTCCCGTTCTGCTCCCCTGGCGATCGCCTTTGCCCACCATCCCCACTTAGAAGCGATCCCCGTTTTAGATGAACGATCCGCCGCATTTTTTGCGTTGGGGATGGCCCGCCGCCACCATCGACCTGTGGTGCTGGTTTGCACATCGGGCACGGCAGGGGCCAATTTTTTACCCGCCGTCATCGAAGCGAGAGTTAGCCGGGTGCCCCTGTTGGTGTTGACCGCTGATCGCCCCCCCGAACTGCGAGACTGTAACGCGGGCCAAGCGATCGATCAACAAAAACTCTATGGCAGTTTTCCCAACTGGTATACGGAACTGGCCCTGCCAACCCTCGACGCCACCCGCTTGGCCTACTTGCGCCAAACGATGATCCACGCATGGCAGCGATCGCAATTTCCCGTTGCTGGCCCCGTACATCTCAATTGTCCGTTTCGGGAACCCCTGGCCCCCCTACCCGATGCCCAAGCCCAGGCCCAAGCCCTTACTTTTCGGAGTGACGATTTCTTTGCGGCTGTGCAACCCCCACCGCCCACGCAACCCGCGATCGCGCCCACAGCCCTCCCCCTGGCCAAATGGCAGAGCACCCCGGCAGGGATCATCATTGCTGGCCCAGCCCAACCCGCCGATCCCGCCGCCTATGGGCAGGCGATCGCCCACCTCTCCCGGTGTTTGGGCTATCCCGTTTTGGCCGAAGGTTTATCCCCCCTCCGCAACTGGCTGGCCCTTTTTCCCAATCTCATCACCACCTACGACCTACTCCTGCGGAACCCCACCCTGGCCGAAAAACTGGTGCCCCAAGTCGTAATCCGCATTGGCGAAATGCCCACCAGCAAGCAATTGCGCACCTGGCTCGCCACCAACCAACCCCGACAGTGGATTCTTGATCCGGCAGGCGTAAACCTCGACCCACTCCACGGCCACACGGTTCACCTCCCAGTTACCGTCGAAACCGTTGCTGCCAGTCTCCCGGCAACGACGGCCCCACCCCACCCCTATGAGCAGCTCTGGCACACCGCAGACCAGCAAACCCGCGCCACCATTCACCACACCATGACCGGGTGCGATCGCCTCCTCGAAAGCAAAGTCGCCTGGGTCTTGTCCCAACACCTGCCCCCCGATACCCCCATCTTCATCTGCAATAGCACCCCCATTCGGGATGTGGAATTTTTTTGGATGCCGGGAAACACCCACATCCAGCCCTACTGCAACCGGGGCGCAAATGGCATTGATGGCAGCCTTTCCACCGCTCTGGGTATGGCCCACCACCAGGCCCCGGCGGTGATGTTGGCCGGCGATTTAGCCCTCCTCCACGACACCAACGGCTTTTTGCTGCGCCACCACTTTAGCGGCCACCTTACCATCGTCCTGATTAACAACGACGGCGGCGGCATTTTTGAAATGTTGCCGATCGCCCGCTTTGACCCACCTTTCGAGAATTTTTTTGCCACCCCCCAAACCATCGATTTTGCCCACCTCTGCCGCACCTATGGCGTTCAGCATGACCTGATCTCCGATTGGGAAACCCTGATCGCACGGCTCAACCCCTTGCCCCAATCCGGCATTCGCATTTTGGAAATTCAAAGCGATCGCAAAGCCGACGCCCAATGGCGGCAAAATAATTTAGGTACCTTCGCAGCAAACATTGACTTTGCCCTGCCCCTCTATGGACATTAATTGGCAACCCGCCAAAACCTATGAAGACGTGCTGTATCACAAGGCCGATGGCATCGCCAAGATCACCATCAACCGCCCCCACAAGCGCAATGCCTTCCGCCCCAAAACCATCTTCGAACTGTACGATGCGTTTTGCGATGCCCGAGAAGACTCCCACATTGGCGTGGTCTTGTTTACGGGTGCTGGCCCCCATACCGATGGGAAATACGCCTTTTGTGCCGGGGGCGACCAAAGTGTGCGCGGCCAAGCTGGGTATATGGATGATGACGGCGTGCCCCGGTTAAACGTCCTCGATTTGCAACGCCTGATTCGCTCTATGCCTAAGGTGGTGATTGCGCTGGTGGCCGGGTACGCGATCGGCGGGGGCCACGTCCTCCATCTGCTGTGTGACCTCACGATCGCGGCAGATAATGCCATTTTTGGGCAAACCGGGCCAAAGGTCGGCAGCTTTGACGGCGGCTTTGGGGCCAGCTACCTGGCACGCATCGTCGGCCAAAAGAAAGCCCGCGAAATTTGGTACTTATGTCGGCAGTACGATGCGCAACAAGCCCTGGCAATGGGCCTGGTCAATTGCGTTGTGCCCATCGACCAACTCGAAGCCGAAGGCATTCAGTGGGCCAATGAAATCTTAGACAAAAGCCCGATCGCGATTCGGTGCCTCAAAGCCGCTTTCAATGCCGATTGCGATGGCCAAGCGGGCCTGCAAGAACTGGCAGGCAACGCCACCATGCTCTATTACATGACCGAAGAAGGGAGCGAAGGGAAGCAAGCCTTTTTAGATAAGCGATCGCCCAACTTCCGCCAATATCCCTGGCGACCTTAACCCTCAGGCCACCGCCTCCACCCATCGCAAGTCGGCTCCTGCACCCAAAACGCGATCGCCAACGCCCCCAGGGGCCATTCTCCTTCCTCCCGCGATCGCGCCAGCCTTAGTTCGCTTTTTCCAAGGGCGATCGCCCGTGAACTACCATCGTGACGAATTGTGAATGTGATGACCTGAAAAATAATCCGTTTCCGGCCCAGAGCCCTATGGCAGACTGGGCCACCCCCTAAGAAGCCCGCATCTCCGAAGATGACACCCCACTCAAACTCGCAGCCCGCAGGGCATTGGGTCTTGGCTCCAAGCGAGTTGGCACCGTCGCATACCCCTCGGTATCATCCGCAATGACACTTTTCAACACCACCGTTTCTTGTTGCATCAAAATGCGCTGTTTCCAAAGCGCGATCGATTCCAATTGCTCCCAAGCAACCGCAAACGCCGGAACAGCAATATTGCAAGCTTCCCATTGACCTTTCACAGCAACATTTAAACGATGACACTGTCCACCACGTCGCCCTTCTGGAGAATAAAATTGGCAATGACGACAGCGCGAGACTGAGGAAGGGGTATTTTTCATACAAAAAAATCTCTAAAACAAAGCCTGCATACCGATCCCCATTTTCAACTAAGGCAAGTTACGAATGATCTGAGGAGTACGTCCTGAAGCCATCTTGCACTCTAGATCGTGGCGATCTAACGCCTAGAATTGACTTTAGATTGTCTTCAGAATCCGTATAAACGTAGAAACAATTGTATACGGTGTGCTGTTATGGCAATGGCCCGAAACACAACAACTTTGGCCTAAAAGGTATCGGGGATCAAGTGAAACAAGATGCGATTAAGGGAATCAAACTAGCCGAATCATGCAATGCCTGAAGTCTTTATCGTATCGAGCTTCTTTGGCTCCTTGTATCCGTGCTGATCATTAGGTTTTGCGGCCTGTAGAGTTAAACTCAACCTAAAACGAGTAGTTTCACGGAAAATACAATTTACATTGTTTTGTCAAAAACTTTCATCAAAAATTTATCAAAATCTTGTCTATCTATGCCGATCGCGGTAGCAGTTGGAGGCTGACCGAGTAATCCGAAAGTGGCCCTGCCTCCGTTACCCGTGGCCATCCATTTAGAATGCCCCCGCAGTGGCCAGCCTTTTTACCACCGTTGAGCAATGCAGATCGAGCACATTTGCCAGCGCTGCAATTCGCTGGTTGGCGTGGGGCACTGACATTCAGGACAAAGGGGCAACTGTTGCGATCGCGCTTGCATCAGCCTGGCCCATCGCTGGAAAGCCACCATCGGGTCAGTGACGGATTCAGCCGTCGAGCGGAGCTTCCCGTTCAGGGTTTCCATGCGTTGCACGGTGCTGTCAGGTAAGCGACTGGGGTGCGATCGCCACAGTTCCGCTTGGGCGCGATCGCCCGGAAAAGTGGCCCCAGATTGGGGTTCGTGCCATTGTGCCGCCGAAAACCGAATATCCGCAATCTGAAATGGTAACTGGCTATTCAGCTTGGCTAAAATCCGCTGACGTTCAAACACCAAATTTTGCGCCCAAGCAGGGCTGGCTGTCGCCACGCTCAACACATCTCGGTAGAGGCGCAGGGGGCGGGTTTGCAAAGCCACATCCGGCCCCACCACAGCTACCCAACACCGCACAAGCTGCTGAAATTGCTGCTGTTCACGCCGATTGAGTTGGCTTTGCACAGTACCGAAGACTTTTTGAAGAGACTGAAACGCCATAACGCCGATTTGCCCAATGATGAACGAGAGATTGCAAGGGAAGGTCTGAGGCTAGTGCTCTGGGGATAGTTCTATTGTGGCCAATCTAATCTGGCCTTTCGATGGAGCCTCCTAGCGGCTTTGGCACTGCACCGATCGCGCCCCCAGCGTGTTTGCCTTCCAGCGCATGAGTAGCTAGCCAATAGATCGCCAGCCAATGGCTAGCCAGCTCAAGGCGCAGAGACAACCGAGGCCCACCCGATCGCTAAGGCGATTGACCCAAAAATGTGTCATTGCGCGTAAAGAAGTGTATAACTTTGGCGCGATCGCGATGCAAACGTCAATGTTTGATCAATACTGGACGGAATCTACTCGGTCAACGGCCAATCCAGCAATAGGGATAGTATAATTCTTCGTAAAACTACAGGGTTTAACTCTATCGGTAGCGCGAGCGATCGCCAATCTTGAGTTAAAGTCTTCGGAGCAACCCCATTTTAGCGGGTTCCCCTGCTAGCGCGTTCCCGGTTGGTTTTCCCTTGACCTCAGTGCCCCCTTGTTTGCTCACCGGGGATTCTGGGTGCAAATTAAATATCGTTTTCGGCAAACCGTCAGGCCCATACCTCAGGAGTTGGATAGGAGTTCGGTGATGCGTCAATCTTCAACCGTACAGTCACACCCCCAAACAGCCGCACGCTCAGAAGCAACGGCTCTCCATCCCGCTTTACAAAAAGCATTGATGAGTTTGGATATCTCGCTGGATGAGGAACTCATTCGGTATCGACGGCAACGGGCCTTGGGCAACGGGCACTACCAACCGCGATCGCCCATCTCGCCACCCCCCACGCCCCCAGCCTCCCGCTTAGGCCAATCCCTGGAAATTCTGGCAGCGGCGGTAAATACCCCTGAGCCACTATCCGCCAATGCCCAGCCCCCTGAAGCCGCAAGCGTTCCCTTCCATCCCACAGCCCAAGTTGCGCCCCTCGTAGACCTCAGCCCAACCCCAGCCAGCGATCGCCCCCCAGCACCCGCCAGCGAAGACTTACGAGAACTCGCCAAACACTACGCCTCCCAAGTTTCTGCCGAAGCCGAGCGCATCGCCACCGCCAACGGCCCCGACGATTACCTGGAATCCTCAGAAGAGCTGTTGCGCACCCTTTCCCAAGAAGAAGCCAAAGTCCAAGCGGAACAGGGTTTTATGCTCAGTCTCATGACACCGCTGGGCATCGGCTTCATGTTATTGTTGCTCGTCTCCAGCGCCTTGTTTGGGTTTGTCATCATGAACCCCAGCAGCGTCAGCCAACTGTTTGCGAACCGCGAGTCCGCCAACTCGGCCAACCCCACTACCACGAACTCCGCCACTAGCGGCCCAAGCGATCTGCCCCAACCCAATCTGGCTAACCAGGAATTTGATGATTTGAGTTTGGGTTCTTTGGGCTCAATCCGAGTGAACCCTGGCCCCGGAGCCCCAGCCGGGATTGCCCCCACGGGGAAGCCTGTGGTTCCGGGCAAACCCACCCCAGCGAAATCTGCCACGCCGATCGCCAAGCCCAAAGCCGCCGCCCCCACTGGCCCGATCGCTCCCCCCGCAGAATCAGCAGCACCCCCCGCACCCCGTCCGGCTCCGGCCTATAATCCCGCCCCAGCCTATAACCCGCCAGCGGCCTACAATCCGCCTCCGGCTCGCAGTTACTCGCCCCCGGCCCCCCGCTATCAGCCCGCACCCCCACCGAAAAAAGCGGCCCCCGCCGCGCGGCGATCGCCCGCCCCATCCCCCCAATTGCCAGAGTTGCCCACCCCATCTCCCGCTGCCAGTGCTGCCAGCCAACCGAACTACAAAGTGGTCACCCCCTACACCAGCGATCGCGCCTTGGAAGCAGCCCGCGAAAAAGTCCCCGATGCCTACGTCAAAAATTATTCTGACGGAGCAAAAGTCCAACTGGGGTCTTACGACGATGAAGCTGCGGCCAAAGCCCAAGCCGCTGAGCTACAAAAACAAGGCATTCCCGCTGAGGTCTATCAGCCATAGGGGGTGCCAGCGATCGCCGCGATTAAGGTTAGTATTGAGACACGGTTTGACCGGGATAAATTTGATAGTTGAGGATCATCAAGAAGAACAGAATCCGATCCTGGCACCGTGTACCGTATAACTAACCCACTTATCGGAGCGTGTTATGGGACTGTTTGACCGAATCATGCGGGTGATTCGTGCCAATATCAATAGCTTGGTCAGTCGAGCGGAAGATCCAGAAAAAATCCTGGAACAGACAGTCTTGGATATGCAAGATGATCTGATCCAACTGCGCCAAGCCGTTGCCCAGGCGATCGCCACCCAAAAACGCACAGAACGGCAATATTCCCAAGCCATGAACACGGCAGACGAATGGTATCGTCGGGCTCAGCTAGCCTTGCAAAAAGGGGATGATACCCTGGCACGGGAAGCCCTAACCCGCCGCAAAACCTATCAAGAAACTGCCACCGCCATGAAGGGCCAACTCGACCAGCAAACAGTCGTCGTGGGCCAACTGAAACAAAACATGGTGAAGCTGGAAAGCAAAATTTCTGAAGCAAAAACCAAAAAAGATCTCTACATTGCCAGAGCGCGATCGGCCAAAGCCTCCCAACAGATCAACGATATGCTGGGGCGCGTCGGCACAGGCAGTTCCATGGCCGCCTTTGAACGCATGGAAGAAAAGGTGTTGCAAATGGAAGCCCAGGCCGAAGCCGTAGCGGAACTGGGCATCGATGATCTGGAAAAACGCTTCCAAGCCCTGGGTGAAGCCGATGAGATCGATGCAGAACTGGCCGCCATGAAATCGGGCCAGAGTTTACCCGGCAGTCCCGAAGCCCCACCGCTCCCCGCCAGCACCCTGAATACCCCAGAAGTTGATGCGGAGTTGGAACAACTGCGGCAGCAAATTCGCGAGGGCTAGCAATCTCGATCGCCCAGTTTGGCCCAATGCACGGGCTGAGTTCATTCAATCAATTCACGAACCTTGCACTGGAGTTGCCCATCAGCGGTGCTCCAGTTTTTTATTGCCCCGCGATCGCCTACCTCGGCAAATCCACCCGGCAACCATCAAGGATTTAGCATTCATCCATTGCAAAATATCAATCGTTGCCCGCCAAATCCCCTTTTTAGCCTTCGAGCATAGATTAATTTCGATGATTTTTAGAAGAAGCATTCGAATTATAAAGAAAAACTTATTGATAGCATTTCATATATAGTTTTCTCACTCGTTAAAAGGTCTTCCATAAGTAGATATAAATGCTTTATTCTTATTTCATCCTCAAGCACGGCAAAGATTCAACCTAGTTTCTACCCCAGGCTTGAAAATTTTTTCCTAATTCCAACAGGTGCGTGAGCGAGCAACAACGGTTTAGCCCACGGAGTTTTAGCACTCTGGGCCTAAGCTGACCGTTGGCTATGTCAAAAAATAGCGATCGCCCACCCAGCAAGCCCCTTCCCGAACTGTACAGACTCATTTCGGGGTTGTTTTTCATGCGAGGTTTATCGGTTTTATGGCTCAATTTCCCTACCACCCCACTCGGCGCAAGTTCTTACAATTAGCGGCCACATCTGCCGCCAGCACCGTCTTTTTGAAAGGCTGTTTCGGCAACCCACCCGAAGAAACAGCTTCAAACACCACCACCACCACTGCTGCCCCCGCCGTCAACGTCAGCAGCAACGAAGCCCCCGAAGTAACCACCATCAAACTTGGCTTCATCCCCATTGTGGAAGCAGCTTCCCTCATCATCGCCAAAGAAAAAGGCTTCTTTGCCAAATATGGCATGACCGGAGTCGAAGTTTCCAAACAAGCCAACTGGGCCTCTGCGCGGGATAACGTCGTCCTCGGTTCCGGTTCGGGTGGGATCGACGGTGGCCAATGGCAAATGCCCATGCCCCACCTGATTACAGAAGGCATCATCACCAACGGCCAAAAAGTACCCATGTACGTCCTGGCGCAACTGGTCACCCAGGGGAACGGGATTGCCATTTCAGGCAAAAATGCTGGCAAAGGGCTTGGCCTCAAAATTGAAGATCCCGACTACATCAAAGGGTACCAGGCCAACGAAGGGCGGAAATTCAAAGCAGCCCACACCTTCCCCAACGTCAACCAAGACTTTTGGATTCGCTATTGGTTTGCGGCCAGCGGCATTGACCCAGATAAAGATATCGACTTGCTGGCCGTGCCCTCGGCAGAAACCGTGCAAGGGATGCGGAACGGCACGATGGATGCCTTCAGCACAGGCGACCCCTGGCCCTATCGGATTGTGGCCGATGACATTGGTTTTATGTCTGCTCTGACCCATGACATTTGGAAGTTTCACCCCGAAGAATACCTGGCAATCCGGGCTGACTGGGTAGACAAACACCCCAAAGCCACAAAAGCCTTACTCAAAGCTGTTATGGAAGCCCAGCAATGGTGCGATGACCCCGCCAACCGCAAAGAAGTAGTCAGCATTTGTGCCGGACGCAATTACTTCAACGTGGCTGAAAAAATTCTCACGCCGCCCTATGAAGGGAAATACACCATGGGTGATGGTAAACCAGCCGTTGATGATATCAAAGCTGGCCCCTTGTATTGGAAAGACGATTTGGGGAATGTGTCCTATCCCTACAAGAGTCATGATCTCTGGTTCCTCACCGAAACTATGCGCTGGAATTTCCACCAGGGAGCCATCAAAGACTTTGATATGGCCCAAAAGTTAGTCGATAAAGTGAACCGGGAAGACATTTGGAAAGAAGCTGCGAAGGAAGCTGGGTTTGGTGATATTCCAAGCTCCACCTCACGGGGTGTCGAAAAGTTCTTTGATGGCATCTCCTTCGATCCAAAAAATCCAGAAGCTTATCTCAAGAGCCTGAAAATTAAGCGTGCCTAACCAGGCCATTCAACCCAGGCATTTAGAGGTACTGCTGAATCGCGTGGGGGCGCACCTCACACCACACGCTTGAACGATTTGGGCCGAACGCTGTATTCATTGGGGGGCGATCGCCCAACGATGAATACACACCACAAATTCAATATTTTTCAGAATGGAGAAGAATCATGGTTGTTAACACTCGGATGCAAACGAATGGCAATAATATTAGTCAATCGTTTCAAACCTTTTGGAAAAAAAATCAAGAAAATATTTTCCTACCCCTTTTGGGTGTGGTTGGCTTTTTGGCCGTCTGGCAAATCGTTTCTATGACGGGGCTGACCCGCCTCCCGCCCCCCAGTTCAATTCTGACGGATAAACAAACCCGGACTTTGTTGATGTATCCGTTTATGGATCGGGGCGGTTTGGACAAAGGGTTATTTTGGCAAACGTTGGCCAGTCTGCAACGGGTCGCCCTGGGTTATACCTTAGCCGCGATCGCTGGGATTTCCGCTGGGATTATGGTTGGGACTCAACCCAAACTGAACAAAGCCCTCGACCCAGTGTTTCAGTTCCTCCGGATGATTGCCCCGTTGGCTTGGGTACCCATTGTTTTGATTGCCCTCCCCAACGTACAAATGGCTGCAATTTTTGTGATTTTCATCACCTCAGTTTGGCCAATTTTGATTAATACCAAAGTGGGTGTTGACCAAATTCCCCAAGACTACAAAAACGTTGCGCGCGTATTGAAGATTTCTCCCCGCAAGTATTTCTTCAAGATTTTGATTCCCTCTGCCTTGCCCTACATCTTCACTGGTTTGAGGATTGCTATTGGTTTGGCTTGGCTGGCAATTATTGCAGCTGAAATCGTGATGTCCGGTGTAGTCGGTATTGGCTTCTTTATTTGGGATGCCTACCAACAAAACTATGTCAGTGAAGTTATCCTCGCGGTGTTTTATATCGGTGCCATTGGTTTGTTGTTGGATCGGTTAGTAGCCTACGCTCAAACCTTGATTTTGCCGGAAGATCGACGCTAGTTCCGTATCTCTAATTTCGCGCTCAGACTGGTGACTGAGAAGCATAACTGTAATCAGCAAATGGAGGAATCATGACGGCTTTTTTATCCGTTGATCAAATCGACAAGGTATTTCCCTTAGGTGGCGGTAATGAGTACATTGCATTAAAGGGAATTGATTTAGAAATTAAGCAAGGAGAGTTTGTTTCCTTAATCGGGCACTCAGGCTGTGGCAAGTCTACGCTGTTGAATATGATTGCCGGATTGGATTTACCCACCAATGGTTATGTGTTGTTGGATGGTGAAACAATTCAAAGTCCTGGCCCCGATCGCATGGTGGTCTTTCAAAACTATTCGTTGTTGCCGTGGTTGACGGTGCGCGAGAATATTGCGCTGGCTGTTGATGAAGTGCTGGCCCATCTCCCGCCCGAAGAACGCCTCGCCATGATCGAACACCACATTGATCTCGTCGGGTTGCGCCACGCTGCGGATAAGCCGCCCGGTCAGCTCTCTGGTGGGATGAAACAACGGGTCGCGATCGCCCGGGCTCTGGCCATTCGCCCCAAACTCTTGTTGTTGGATGAACCCTTTGGCGCGTTGGATGCCTTGACCCGGGGGAATTTGCAAGAGCAATTGATGCAGATTTGCGAGGAAAATAACGTCACAGCAGTCATGGTGACCCACGATGTCGATGAAGCCTTGCTGTTGAGCGATCGCATCGTTATGCTCACCAATGGCCCTGGCTCCAAAATTGGGCAAATCATGGAAGTCGATATTCCCCGCCCCCGCAAGCGCCTGGAAGTCATCAACCATCCCAGCTACTACTCCATGCGGAGCGAGTTGATTTACTTCCTCAACCAACAAAAGCGCGTGAAGCAACTGCAAGCCCGGAAAAAAGGCGTGATTGCCCGCCACGGTTTAGAAAAAGTGAACCTGGAAATTGGGTTTGTGCCCCTGACTGCCTGTGCCCCGATCGCGATCGCCAAAGAAAAAGGCTTCTTCGCCCACCACGGCCTCGACGAAGTGAACCTGGTGCGGGAATCAAGCTGGCGCGGCATCCAAGATGGCATCAGCATGGGCTATCTCGACGCAGCCCAAATGCCCGCTGGGATGCCCGTATGGTTAACCCTGGGTGGCAATGGGGGCACCCCGCTGCCCATCGTCAGCGCCTTGACGATGACCCGCAACGGCAACGCCATCACCATGGACAAACGGTTTTATAGCCAGGGCATCCACACCCTCAACGACCTCAAGCAAATGCTGCTGGAAACCCCCGATAAGCAACACACCTTTGGGATGGTGCATCCAGCGTCCATGCATAACTTGTTGTTGTTGTACTGGTTAGCCGCAGCAGGCATTGAACCAGGGAAAGATGTCAAAGTCACGACCATTCCCCCGGCACAGATGATTTCCAACCTGCAAGCAGGGAACATCGACGGGTTCTGTGTGGGCGAACCGTGGAACATTCGGGCAGCCGTGGAAGGCATTGGCTACACGATCGCCACCGACTTAGAAATCTTCCCCGGCCATCCCGGCAAAGTCTTGGGAGTCCGCGAAGACTGGGCCATTCAGTACCCCAACACCCACATTGCCCTGGTCAAAGCACTGCTGGAAGCCTGCCAATATTGCATGGATCCCAGCAACCACGAAGAAATTCAGGAAATCCTGGCGCGCCATGACTACCTCAGCACCGATATCGATTTCATCCATTTGGGCGATCCCAATCCGCTGGTGTGTGGCTTGCAACCATCACCCAAGGAATACGCCCACCACATGTTCTACGGCAAAGGCGTGAACCGGCCTAGCCGCACCGAGCATTTGTGGATGATGACCCAGATGGCCCGCTGGGGCGATACCCCCTTCCCCCGTAACTGGGTCGAAATTTTGGAACGGGTTTGCCGCGTTAGTGTTTTCAGCACCGCGGCCCGCGAGTTGGGACTAACGGATATTACCTATAGCCGAGGTTCGATTCAGCTCTTTGACGGCATCGAATTCAACGCAGATGATCCGATCGCTTACCTGAACGATCTGACCGTGAAACACGACATCTACATGGCTGATGTGCCCCTTGATTCGGGCTTAGCCAGAGTCGCCTGAGAGGGCTGATCAGATCTCCCCGTGGCCGTTCAGCCCAGCTTGCAACCGTGCACCGGGGCGATCGCCCTCCCGTCTAAGCCTCGTTGGTTTCGATCGTTCTCCTAACCGTTTTTATTCACCTATGCAAACCCTCAAAACCGTGACTGCTACCACGCCTCAACCCTTAACGCAAAAAACTGCGGCCCCCTTCCTGACTATAGAAGGTGTTTCCAAAATCTACCCCACACCCAAAGGACAATACGTTGTTCTGGAAGATGTGAACCTCAGTGTCCAAGAAGGCGAATTTATCTGCGTCATCGGGCACTCTGGCTGCGGCAAAACCACTCTCCTGAATATGATTTCTGGGTTTTCCCAACCCTCCCACGGCAAAGTCCTGTTGCACGGCCAACCGATCAAAGAACCCGGCCCCGATCGCATGGTGGTGTTCCAAGGCTATGCCCTGTTGCCCTGGCTCACTGCCGCCGAGAACATTTACCTCGCGGTGGATGCCGTTCACCCGAAAAAGTCGGAAGCGGAAAAACGGCGGATTGTGCAAGAGCATTTGGCGCTGGTGGGTTTAAGCGATGCGGGCCACAAAAAACCACCCCAACTATCGGGGGGGATGCGGCAACGGGTGGCGATCGCCCGAGCGTTGGCCATTCGGCCCGAAGTGTTGATTCTCGATGAACCCTTTGGCGCATTGGATGCGATTACCAAAGAGGAATTGCAGGTAGAACTGCTAAAAATCTGGAACGACCACCGTTGCACCGTGTTGATGATTACCCACGACATTGACGAAGCGCTGTTCTTGGCCGATCGCCTGGTCATGATGACCAATGGCCCTGCGGCGAAAGTGGGTGAAATCATCGACATTCCCTTTGCCCGTCCCCGTGATCGCGATCGCATTATGGAAGATCCAGAATTCTATAACCTCCGCAACTACATTCTGGATTATCTCTACAACCGATTTGCTCACGATGTCGATTGAGGACATTCCTCCATTCACCAAGGCAGCAGACGCTCTGAGCAAAGGCGTCTGCTTTCTTTTTTGGAAAATCGGATCAGCCTGCACCGCGATCGCCGAACACGCTAAGATTTGGAACCAGTAAGCGCGATCGTTCCCATTCTTTTGCCTATGTCTACCCGTGCCGATGCCGCCGCCTGGTTTGCTGGCCGAGCCGCCGTTTTAGCCACCATGCACGGTAAAGAACAGGTCATTGCCCCCCTATTAGCCGAACATCTGGGCCTGCACGTCACTGTGCCCACTGACTTTAATACCGATCGCTTTGGCACCTTCACCCGTGATGTTGACCGTCCGGCAGACCAACTCACCACCGCCCGCCTCAAAGCCGAAGCCGCCTTAGACCAGACCAGAGCCGCGATCGCCATTGTCAGCGAAGGGAGTTTTGGCCCCCACCCAGCCTTACCCCTCCTCCCCTGCGATCGCGAAATTGTGTTGCTCCGCGATCGCGACCACGACTTAGAACTCGTTGGCGAAGTCATTTCCACCACCACCAACTTCAACCACCAGGCCATCGCCTCCGTCACCGCAGCCCTGGCCTTTGCCCAAAAAATTGGCTTTCCCGAGCATGGGCTGGTTGCCATGCAGGATCCCGACTGCCGCGATGGCCAACACTGCATCAAAGGCATTCGAACGGAAGCTGAACTGGTGGCAATCGTCACCGATTGGCTAACCCTGCGGCCCACCGTCCACCTGGAAACAGATATGCGCGCGATGCACAACCCAACCCGCATGACCGCGATCGCCGCCGCCACCCAAGCCCTGATCCAACAAGCCACAACCCTGTGTCCGGCCTGTGGCCTCCCCGGTTTTCGGATAATTGAACACAAACCGGGTTTACCCTGTGCCCTCTGCCACACCCCCACTACCCAACGCTTAGCCGTAGTCTATGCGTGCCAAAAATGTCAGTTACAACAAACCCATTTCTTCCCCGATCAACAAGAAGTTGCGGATCCTGGCTTATGTAACTTTTGCAACCCGTAATCTACGGAATTGGCATTAGTTTTTACTAACTTAGTTCTACAAAAATTTTGATTTTATAACTTTCATTCAATTAGCGGATTCTTATCATGGGATTTCAAAAATATGATAGAAGCAGGTCTATGCTGCTAAGAATCTGATGCCTCTTGCAAGTTGGCTCCCAACGCTCAATTCTGGATTCAGTCTTCAGTTTACAAACTGGATAATTAGCCAACTCCAATGGCAAGAACACAGTTACTCCTCCTCCTTAGTTTGGGAAGGCTTGGGGGTATTAAGCGCGGTCAGCCTCACGACTTGGCTCGTCGCCCAGCGCCCGATCGCCCGCCAAACCACCCAAACCCCGCGATCGCAACTGCCAGTCCCGACGGAGCCAGTCCCGACGGAGCCACTCTCAACGGGCATGATGTGGTGCCATATTTACCCAGATAACACCTGGGAAATCCTGTCCATGTCGAAAGAGTGTGCTGCAATTTTTGGCTACTCTGTCAAAGATTTCATGACCCATCCTGACCTGTGGCGATCGCAGATTGATTCCGTTACTTGGGATACTTTATTTCACCCTTTAACGCCACAATTAGCAACCGCAATTAGCTATGAGGTGGAATACCAATTTCAACGATCCAATCATCAATTTTGTTGGCTAAAAACCCAAGTTATTGCCCATCCAAGCGAGGCTCAGCAGGGCTGGATGGTGACATTAATTCATACCCCCATCCTCGATCGCCCATCGGCCCCGGCTGCGCCGCCGCCCCCCCAAAACTCCCTTCACCAAGAACTAGCTTTTCGGAATCAGATTTTAGATCAAATGGCCGAAGGCTTGTGCGTTTGTCACCGCATTCCCGACTTTCCTTATGTCTACTTCACCGTCTGGAGCCAACGCATGGTGGACTTGACTGGCTATACACAGACGCAAATTAACGAATTAGGGTGGTATCAAACCCTCTATCCCGATTCAGCCAAACAGGCCCAGGCGATCGCCCGAATGGAAGCCATGCGCCAGGGCCACAATTTGCAGAGCGAAGAATGGGAAATTATCCACGCTGATGGCCACAAACGAGTGTTATCGATTTCCACGTCCTTGATTGATCACGGCCAACCCGAACCCCACGTCCTGGCCTTAATGCGAGATATCACCGCCGCCAAAGCCGTTGAATCCGCCTATCGAATCAGTGAGAATAAAACTCGTGCCCTCATTCAAGCGCTCCCCGATTTAATTCTGCGCATGGATCGTCAGGGGGTCTATCTTGGCTTCTTTCCAACCTCGACTTTTACTGTCCTGGGAGGAGAATTTCTCATCGGAAAAGACATCTACGAAGGACATTTGCCTGCGGCGATCGCCGATCAACGAATCCACTACATTCACAAGGCGTTGGATACTGGCAAATTACAAGTCTACGAACAAGAATTTTTCATTGAAGATCAGCTCAAAATTGAAGAAGTTCGCATCGTGGTGTGTGGCGTAGACGAAGTGTTGGTCATCGTCCGGGATATGACCCAGCGCAAACGGATCGAAGCCGATTTACAAGCCAGCGAAGAGCGTCTCCGCGCCATCTTAAACAGTTCGCCCTACGGCATTTTTTTGAAAGATATGGAAGGCCGATACACCTATGTCAATCCGGCGTGCGAAATATTAAGCCAGCTTTCCCACACTCAATTGCTCGGCCAACGGGACGAAGACGTATTACCCCCCGATTTGATCACCGTCTGTAGCGCCAGTGATCAAGCCGCGATCGCCACGGGGCAAGCCGTCACCGTTGAAGAAACCGTCCCCTTGGGCGGGCAGATGCGAACCTTGTTGATGACCAAGTTTCTTTTGCATGATTGCGGCGATCGCCCCTATGCCTTGTGCGGCATCCTGCTTGATATCACAGAACGCAAACGCACTGAAGCCGCCTTGCGAGAAAACGAACAATTTTTACGCAGCATCTACAACTATGCCCAAAACAGTATCTTCGTAGTGGATGTCCAACCCAACCACGAATTTCGCTATGTGAACCTCAACCCCATCCACACCCAGTTAACGGGCCTGTCGATTGAGCAAATTCAAGGGAAAACCCCAGCCGACATTTTGCCCCCAGCGGTTGCCGCCACCGTGCAACACCACTATCAGCGCTGTGTCGAAAGCAAAGCCGTCGTCATTTACGAAGAGTTTCTTCCGTTTCAAGGGCGCGAACTCTGGTGGCTAACGAGCCTTGCCCCCATTGCAGACGAGCACGGGCGTGTTTATCGGTTGGTGGGCACCAGCACCGATATTTCCCAATTAAAAATAGCCGAACAACAACTGCAAAATCGGGCCGATCGAGAAATCATTTTGAATCGAGTTGTGCAGACCATTCGCTGCTCGTTGGATCTCGCCCAAGTGTTTGAAGTCACGGTCACTGAAGTTGCCAATTTTCTGGCCGTTGACCAAGTATCCATTTTTCAATACTGCGCCACGGAAGCCCTCTGGCGTTGTCGGGCTGATTTTGTCCCGGCCCTTGGCACGCCCAAGTCCTTAGGTTTAGAAATTGCGGATATCGACAATCCCCTCGCGGCCCGACTCCGGCAAGGGCAATTAGTCCATATTGAGGATACGGCCACCCTCGCAGACGAGGTGAACCAACCCATCGCAGAACTCCACCCCGGTGCTTGGCTCTTGGTGCCGCTGCAAGCGAATGGAGCCGTTTGGGGCAGCCTGACGTTAATCCGCCATCAACGCTCTGCTGCATGGGATACCACGGAAATGGAGTTGGCCGCCGCGATCGCCGATCAACTCGCGATCGCCATTCAACAATCGATTCTCTATCAACAGCTCCAAAACCTGAATTGCACATTAGATCAACAAGTGCAAGAACGCACTGTTCAACTTCAACAAGCCCTCGACTTTGATGCCACTCTAAAACGCATTACCGATGCCGTACGAGATTCCTTAGACGAAACACAAATTATCCAAACTGTTGTCGAAGAATTAGTCGCGATACTGGGAATTCATCGCTGCGATATAGGACTTTATAACAAAAGTGAGCAAACATCCACAATTTCCTATGAATGTTCTAAAGCGCAAACAGCCGTTGCGCAGCCAGCGTCATCCGTCACGCTCTGCATGAAGCAGTTTCCCCAGGAATATACACAACTCTTAGCAGGCGTTCATTTTCAACTTTGTAAGCACCATTGTGAGCATCAGTGGGAAACTGCTTTTGCCTGTCCCATCGTAGACGATCAAGATGTCTTAGGCGATTTATGGCTGTTTAAACCGGCAACTGATATTTTTACCGTTCAGGAAGTTCGTTTGATTCAACAAGTGGCAAACCAATGCGCGATCGCCCTCCGCCAGTCACGCCTTTATCAAGCTGCCCAAACCCAAGTCATTGAATTAGAGCGTCTCAATCAACTCAAGGATGACTTTTTGAGTACGGTTTCCCATGAACTGCGGACACCCATGTCCAACATTAAAATGGCGACTCAAATGATTGAAATTACCCTCAAAAATTTAGAGATTAGTACTAGCACTGGCAATCTTGCTCAATACTTTCAAATCTTGCGCGACGAAGGCCAACGGGAACTAGATTTGATCAATGATTTACTCGATCTCACCCGGCTTGATGCGGAGATTGATACCCTCATGCCCACAACCATTGCGTTACAAAATTGGTTACCCCACGTCGCTGAACCTTTCCGGGCCGCGCTCACCCTCCAAAACCAAACCTTGCAAGTTGATGTGGCCCCAGACCTAGCGCCTATCACCACCGATCTCAGCTACCTGGAACGCATTTTGACCGAATTGTTGAACAACGCCTGCAAATACACTCCCCCCGGAGAACAGATTCATCTAGCGGCCCGATCGCACCTCCCCCCGGCGATCGCAACAGACCAATCTTGGCCCTGGTACAAAATCACCGTCGCCAACACTGGCATTGAAATTCCACCCCAAGAACGCGATCGCGTCTTTGAGCGATTTTATCGGATTCCCAACAGTGATCCGTGGCGACACAGCGGCACGGGCCTGGGTTTGGCCCTGGTGAAACAACTGGTGCAATTCCTCGGCGGCACGATCACGCTCCACAGCCACGGCAACCAAACCCAGTTTCACCTGCTGTTACCAGACTCGCCCCCCCAATCCTAAATCCCACCCGGCCCCTCATCCTTCTGGCAGACACCCCCAACCCTGAACTCTTTCATTCGGCAGACAGGAAAAATCCACCGCACCTTCTAGAATCTGATCACAAAAAATTACTGTGATTTGTTTCTAGCAATTCAAAGGAGCCTGTATGGCAAGTCCGATCGAGTTTCAGTTATTTGCTCCTTACAACAACGGAGCAGAGTTGCTAGGTTCTTTTTCGGATTGGCAAGCCGTTCCCATGCAGAAGGGGGAAGATGGCTATTTTCGTGCCACCGTTGATTTAGAAGACGGCACTTACCAATACAAATTTCGAGTACAGTCCAAATCGTGGTTTCTAGAACCAGACGAATGGGTTTCGGTTACCGATCCCTACGCCACCAATGTGGATGGCAACAGTTCCGATGAAAACAGCATTTTGTGTGTTAAAGATGGCGATCGCATTGTTGACACCTACGTTTGGCAACACGATGATAAACCCCTACCCGCCGACCATGAACTGATTATTTACGAGTTGCATGTTGCCGACTTTTTTGCGGGTGATCAAGATCCAATGGGACATGGTCAATATCACCACGTCATCGAAAAACTCGACTATCTCTGCGAATTGGGCATCAACGCGATCGAACTCATGCCCCTCAAAGAATATCCAGGCTCCTACAGTTGGGGCTACAATCCTCGTCACTTTTTTGCCCCAGAAACCAGCTACGGCCCACCCCAAGAACTCAAACGGTTGGTTGATGAATGTCATGCACGGGGCATCCGAGTCATCATTGATGGTATTTATAACCACTCAGAAGCATCGTGCCCATTGACTCAAATTGATCACGACTATTGGTATCATCACGAGCCTAGAGATCCAGACAATAACTGGGGGCCAGAATTCAATTACGAACACTACGACGAACACCTCGAAACCTATCCAGCCCGCCGCTTTATTGGTGACACAGTACGCTATTGGATCAGCAACTATCACCTGGATGGGATTCGGTATGATGCCGCTCGCCAAATTGGCAACTACGACTTCATGCATTGGATTGTGCAAGAGGCAAAACAGGCCGCCGGAGTCAAACCGTTTTACAATGTTGCCGAACATCTCCCCGAAACACCTAGCATCACCAACGTAGACGGGCCGATGGATGGCTGCTGGCACGATAGCTTTTATCACTGCGTGCTGGAACACATCACCGGAGAAACCTTTGACTTGGAACGCCTCAAAGATGTGCTTGATGCCAAACGGCAGGGCTTTATGGGGGTGACCAATGTGGTGAACTACCTCACCAATCACGACCATAACCACGTCATGGCTGATTTAGCCGATCGCGGCATTTTTGATGATGATGCATTTCGGCGGCGGAAACTAGGCACCGTCCTGGTGATGACGGCGATGGGAGTCCCGCTGATTTGGATGGGAGAAGAGTTAGGGGAATATAAATACAAATCCCTGGAACCCGCCAAAGTCGATTGGAGCTTACTCAATAACGACTCGAACCGGAGTTTGTTTGATTACTACAAAGGACTCATTTATCTGCGGAAAACAAACCCAGCGCTCCATACGGAAAATATTGAATTTTTCCACGAAAATCCTGAGTCAAAAGTGTTAGCCTACACCCGCTGGAATGAAGAAGGTTCACGGGTTGTGGTGGTCGCTAATTTTTCTGATCAGTTCTTGGCGGGTTACACCATTCCTGACTTTCCGGCAGATGGCACCTGGCATGAGTGGACAGGCAACTACACAGTGGAGTCTGGCGATCGCCAACTCATGACCGATCTCGGAGAGTACGAAGCCAAAGTTTTCGTGTGGCAATAGGTGCACGGTTCCCCGTTCACACCCATTCGGCGGCTCCTGAATTCAGCGCGTACACCGCTATTCAGGGGCCGACTGGAGTTCCACCGGCTTTCGCTTGTCCCGCATTCACGCCAGTGCTCTGATACCCAAAATACCAAAGGCTAGCGGCGGCTTCGGCCCGTGTCACAGGGCGCTTGGGTTGAAACAACGTAGTGTAGCCAAAGACCCGCCGAATATTGGCCAAATCGCCGTTTTGATAGTCAGCCAAGACTGCACGTTGGCTCAAAGGTGCGATTTTGGCCGCATCTTGAAAACTCCAGGCTTGCTGAATCGCGGTCAAATTTGCGGCGGGTAAAGGCTGGCGGGTATCCATCGGCACTTTCCACAACAGCAAGTCTTCGCGGCTGAGTTGGGCATCGGGCCGAAAGGCGATCGCCGTGGGATTGCCCGACAACACACTGGGAATAATACCGGCTTCGGCTAACCCCTGAATAGCAGCATAGTCGGGATCACTGGGCGGAATATCCCGAAAAGCAACGGGAGCCGTAGTTGTGCCCGGTCGAATTTGCTGTCCGGGTTGGTCGGCATACAAACGATTATTTGCGGCAAACAACCACCGGGCATACTCCCGCCGCGAAACGGGCTTATTTGGTTCAAACGTAGTGCTAGCCTGGGCTTTGGTATTATTTGGCGCAAGGGACAACACCCCTAATTGGGCCAGTTCTTTGACATACCGCTGCAACTCGGTGGGCGCTTGGGCCAGATCGGTGTAGGCGTTGGAGGGGAGGGTTGGCACTGGCGCACTGGGAGGACTGGCGATCGCCCCCGTGGGTGGAGTTCCAGCCAAATCCGAGGCTCCTTCCGCCCCCAAAAAGGCTTCAATCTGCTGGGGCGGTTGGGGGCTGGCACTGGGGGTTGGACTCGGTGAAACGCTCGCAGAGGGAGTAGGCGACGCAGCAGAAGTAGGCGACGCAGAGGGAGTGGGCGACGCAGTGGAAGTAGGCGACGTGTAGGCGATCGCGAACTGCGTGCCAGCGGGGGCGGGTTGGTCAGGGGCGGTGGCGGCGGGCGGAACGCGAATGGTCACTTGCAAGTCATTGAGTTGAGCCACTATTGTTCCCTGGGGATCTGCCAGGGAATTTCCTTGAATTTGCCACCCCTGTTGGGGGAGTTGTTCCCGATAAAACTGCACCACGCGATCGCTCCCATCTGGGGTTTGCCACGTTGTTGTGGTTTCTGCTGGCTCCGGGGAAGGAGTACTGGTCGGGCTAGCTGGCGTCCCCTCACTGGGGGCCGTTGTTGCAGGCTCAGGCTGGTTCACGGCTTGCAACGTGGCATTGGGGTAAGACGGCAGAGCCTCTGGAAAATCTGGGGGGAGTTCCACCTGCGGGGAAGCCGGATTCCCCGCGATCGCCGTCAATTGCCCATTGGGAGCCGTTTCTTCCAACTTGGAGTCTGCCGCCAGGGAGTTTTGTAGCGCCTCCCCCACACCGCTATTGGCGCAGCTCGCCAGCGGCACCAGCAACACCGTTGCCGCTACCCAAACCCCCAATGACCGATGACTACATCCCACGATCGCGCTCTCACCTAATCCTAATTGGATGTCCAAACCCACCCTAGCGCAAACCGTCCTCCCTTGACACAACGAGCGCCAGAGCCACGCGACCTAGAATTTCACTGAGGACACTACTCAATATCGCGGGTCAAATCCACTCTGGGTTCTGCGTCCGTTACCCCCGTGCGGTCTTGATAAGCCAGATAAACCGCCTCTAAAAAGTGGTCGGCCACCGTATTCTCTGGAATCGCCTCCAGCGCGATGAGATGGCGGAGTTGCCGCGCCAATTCCAAACTTTTTTCCCGTCGTGGGCTATCTGCCATTTTGCCCCGCCGCAGTAAGTATTCCCGAATCACCGCATAGTCATCGGGCAACAGTTGACTCAGGTCGGCCATCTCTGGCAACGCAGCGGCTAACTGTTTCCCAGCGTCAGAAATGTAAATTTTTTGTTGGCGATCGCCCCGCTCATCTTGAATCACAATGGTGCCTGCGACCCAATCCCCAATGCGTTTTTCCCGTTTCCCAAAGACGATCATCAACAGCCCAATAAACAAGATTTCATCAATGGTGCGGAGGAGCGATCGCAGCACGGCCTGAGGCAGTTTGACCGGTCGCCCATCATCTCGCACCACCCGAATTTTGGCAATCCGTTTACCGGGGGTCTGGCCTCGCCACAGCACCTCAAAATAGATGAAGTAGCCCCACGCAATGATGAAGTTGAGCAAAATGCCGATCGCCAACAACCACGTTGGCGCAGCACTGGTGTTACCATCCCCTTCGTTGAGATTGGCCAATAACCCAATCCCAAACACAGACCAAAGGAACCAAAATAACGCCAAACCGATGGTCACAAGCTGGTAATCGATAAACACCGCTAAAACACGGCTACCGATGCCCGCCAAGGTAAACTCTAGCTCAACACTTTCTGGCGTGGAAAGCGAAACTTGGTTGAAAAAGCGCATAGTTCAAACTCGAATCAATGGGCGATCGCCCACCCTAAACAAGAGCCTAAGAATTGTTGCGTAACTGCAAGCCTAAGCCTTCTCGACGACTCCGGAGATCGTAATACACGACCGCTTTCACCGCTTGCCAAAAGGGCATCACAAAAATGCCCAAGCCAAACAGCAGCAACACCCCCACAGCCAGGGACGACAAAACCGAGGTCATCATAGCAGTGGAGCCCATCGCTAGAGGATTGGAGAGCGCAGCAATCAACGTAAAAATAAAGGGCAACATGGCCAACACATAAATTGGAATGGTGATGAGAGACGCGACCAAAATTACCAACAAAATGCGCGAAGCCGAGCCTTTGGCCAAGTCCCAACTGCGGCTGACCGCACTGCCAACGGTTACGTTTTCCTCCACCGCGACTGGCACTTCGGGAATAAACCAATGGGCCCACACCCAATAGTAAACCGCCAAGACCGCCAGCCGAATCACCAGGGCCAGCAGGGCAAACAGCGGTGACTCAGTGCCGAAGACAGCTCCGACTATACCTTGCGGAATCGCAGCAGCAATACCAAGGCCAAAATTCACGGCAAATAACAATAGGTTAACCAACACAGCCACCAGCAAAAACCGCCAAGATTTAGGATCGAGCTTGCGGCGGGCGGTTTCGGTCGATTCCGGTTGGGAGACTAAATCGCCATAGGCCAATCGGGAAAGAATGGCGGTATTCATTAAGGCTTTGGAGGCACAGTACAGCGTTAAAAATAGCCAGCCCAGCGAGAGGAGCAAGCCAAGCAAAACCCCCAGGCCAGAGGATTGGGAACCGGCGATCGCCGTGATGGCAATAAAGACAATGGCCGCGATAAACGGCGGCAAGCCCCACAGGGTAGCCGTCAAAGCGACACCCAGATATTGTTTCAGGTGAGACCGATACAGGCGCACTGCGGTACTAACCACATTCCCGACTGATAATGGTTGCGATGAACGAGATCCTTGACTCATGAGTTACACTCCAGCTAAGGCAGGTGGTGATGTCGCTATCCTAATGCAAGAGCCTGAAAACCCTTTCAAATATGAACCAATATGAATGTGCAGCGGTGGATTGGTCGGCGGCAACCGAGTTGGCAAACCTTAGATAAACTCCTGAAGCAAGCTGAACGCCAAGGCATCAAAGCGCTGAATGCAGAGGAAATTCGGCAATTGGCTAGTTTGTATCGCTCGGTTTCGGCAGACTTGGCCCGCGCCAAAACCAACCAGGTGGGGGATTTGATGGTGCGCGATTTGCAAACTCTGACCACCCGCGCCTATGCCCAAATTTACCAGGGGGCGCAGCGGCAAGAATGGCGATCGCTCCTGGAGTTTTATGCCTGGGGGTTTCCAGCCGCCGTGCAGCGATCGCGGGGCTACATTGCCCTGGCAACCGCCTTGTTTGGGGGGATGGGGTTAGTCTGCTGGTGGTTTGGCTGGAATGACCCCAACTTCATTGAAATGGTAGTGCCCCCAGCCTTAGTCGAACAGGTGCGCGATCGGGGCGAATTGTGGATGGGCTCCATCATTGGTGTCGAACCCTTTGCCGCCAGCAGCATCATGATCAACAACATCAAAGTCGCCTTTGCCGCCGTGTCTGGGGGCATCACCGCTGGCATTTTCACCACCTACATCATGCTGGTCAATGGCGTACTGATCGGCACCATTGGGGCACTGGTTGGGCAAAACAACCTCGCCTATCCCTTTTGGGCGTTTGTGTTTCCCCACGGGGCCTTAGAACTACCCGCCATTTTTCTGGCCGGGGGTGCAGGCTTTTTGCTGAGTCGGGCCATCCTCTTTCCGGGGCAATACACCCGCCCTGATGCCCTCAAAGTCTACGGGTTGCAAGCGGCGGAGTTGGTGTTTGGCATTGTCCCGCTATTGGTGATTGCAGGCATTATTGAAGGTTTTTTCTCCCCCAGTCCGGTCGTACCCAGTTTGCTGAAATACCTGGTCGGGTGTGGGCTATTTGCCGGTTTGGTGTGGTATCTGAGCCGCAAAAAACCGATCGCCTAACCGGGCAAACCCGCGATCGCGTCCTGAGCCAGTGCCTCTAGCTTATCGACTTCAATGTCTTGCGCTGTCTGTTGTTTCCAGCGTTCATAGCCCAAATCCAAGCACCACAGCCTTAACTGCGCAAACTCGCCAGATGGCAATGAAAGAATTGCGGCTTCAATTTGGTCAAGGTTTGACCTAGCCAGTCGCACCGCCGTCCTGAAGGAAATGCAGGTGCGCCGGACAGGATCGGAGTCTCTCCAGTGGGGCCATCCAGCCGTTCTCTCAAGCACTCTTCAAGCACGAAACAGATAAGAGGGCGATCGCGCTTCTCCCGTTTAGCGGCCCCTCGCCCCAGTCGAAGGTGGCCCCATTGCCCAACTGACCAACGGTTTTGAACTATTGCTAGACTGAGTGGGCTGGTGATTTGTGTGCCATTGCCGCCGACCACCCCATTCACCGATCTTGTTTTGCCCATTGCTCCTCGCTCCACCCGTATACGTGTATGAAGTCCGATTTGCAGGGATTAGAAATCACGAAAGGAGAACTGCGTCGCCTGATTGGGTTTGCGCCACACCATATTTTTGCGCCGTTTTGGTCGCGGGTATTTTGGTTAAGTCTGTGGTATTTCGTGTTGAACTATGTGGCGATCGCAGGCATTCGGCTATTTCTACTCACCTTTAGCACCCTGACCCTCACCTGGACAGCCCATTTAATTGTGAGTATCGTCGTCGGCCTGGGGGCTGGGGTGGTACATCGCTGGGGGTGGCTGCGGGAAAGTGTCACGCCCTCTCTCCGCAACTTGTTGGCCGATGTCCGCCAGTTCAACGCTGTGATCAAGGCCATCACCATCAACGATCAACTGGAGGCCGCTGGTAATAGCAGTGTGGCCATTAAAGATCGGCTGAAGGTGCTGGAAGCCCTGCGGCTGACGCGAGAAGACTTGGTACGTGCCCTCAAAACCGAACGCATTCTGCGGGAAAATCAGGACTTCATTGCCAATCACGCTCTCTTGTTTGACAACAATATTTCCGCCCTGACAGCGTTGCAAGTCGCTGATGTCGCCAGTGAACATGGCCGCATCCTCAACGAAGCGTTGGCGATCGCCGTCAGCACCAAAGAAGAAATGCAACGGTTACAGGATGGTTGAGCCTACCAAAGGTCACCGCCAACCAACGCAAGATCAATTCCCTCATCCACAATTCTCCTCCATTTAGATGAGCCAAGGCCAAACTTGTGGAGGAGGCCCAGACCAGGGGCAATCCCTGACAATAGGAGCATCAAGGTTAGACAGCAGGGCTAAACAACTGTGATCTAATCCTTAGGGGCTTAGTCAGGTGAGAGCGATCGCACGGTCACTCTCACCTTTTTTTTGCGTTTTGCCGTTCACCACAAATTGCTCACCGGAAAGTAAGGCGCGATCGCATTCAGGCTCGCCGCAGCCCCAATCCCCCCCAAGAAATTCAGAAAATAGGTCTTCCACATGGGGTTTTGTCGATTGGGCATCATCCCCCACAACATGCGGCTACACAAACAGCCCACCACAATCGTCATCAAAATCGCGACCAGACCCAACTCAAAGTAGCTTCGCAGCAGCAAAAAGCCCAAATAGGTAAACAACACACTGTTTAACCCGGCCCGCTTCGCCACGGTGGGAAAACACACCGCATTCACACAGTCCACCAACAGCGCAATCAACGTCACCAGCAGCCAGTCGCGCGTGCCCCGCAACAGCAACAAGCCCCCCAACAGCAGCAACGTCTCCGCATTGTCAAACGGGGGAGCCACCCGGTGAATTGCCTCTACCACAGGCGGACTCCAAAACCCCGGCAACGTCCGCAAACTGCCGCCAAATTGATTCAGCTTATGGCCCACCAGCAGCGCCATCGCTAAGACAAAAAGCCAAACATACACAATGATGTCGGCCAATGATTTAGCGTGTTGAACCAGTTGCTCCACAGGGCATCCTCGCGTTGGGCTATTGTTCCCACTCTGCTTCCAATTCTGCCTGAAAAACCAGGCTTCAACCGGAACTTTGCCAAATCTTGTGCCGACTCCCCCCATCCGTGCCCTAATTTTTCAGGTTCTATCCAGCAATCCGCCACTCCGTCGGCAGCCCAGCGCGGCCTGTTCGCGATCGCCCACCACCACCGATACGCAGGGAGCGTTACACCAAGTCGCGATCGCCGACCCAAGATCGCCCCAAGAAAATTACCCAATGCCTTTAGGATCTTCTTATAATCTGGCAGCAGTGCAGCCTGTGCCAAAGCTCTGCATTGCCTGCCCTGGCGGCCCTGCCCCATTCCCCCGTTTGCTCATGCCCCGTTTGATACTGTTGCTTGGAATTGTCGGCTATGAATATTGCCCTTGACGTTGGAATTATCGTGCTGCTGATTGGTGTCAATGCCTTCTTTGCCGCCGCCGAAATCGCCCTGGTTTCAGTCAGCCCAATTCGAATGCGGATCCTAGCCGATGAAGGGCACCGAGCAGCGCGGCGCGTTTTGGCAGCAATGGCAGACAGTACGGCCTTTTTAGCGACGATCCAGGTGGGCATTACCCTCGCAGGGTTCTTCACCTCTGCCACCGCTGCCACCAACCTCTCCGAACCATTGGCCCTGGTGTTGACCCCCAGCCTGGGTGCAACTGCGGCAAAAACAGTGGCCTTTGTGGTCGTAACAATCGCGATCGCCTTTATCAGTTTGATTTTTGGGGAATTAGTCCCCAAACGGATTGGCCTCCGCAATGCGGAATCCATCTCCCTCGCAGCCATTACGCCCATTCGGTTTTTGGGCAAGCTCACTGCCCCCATCGTCAAATTCCTCAGCCTGTGTACCACTGTGGTCATGCGCTTAACGGGCAACCCCATGACGGACGCGGTGGAATCCGTCAGTACGGAAGAAATCAAAGCGATGGTGGATACGGCGCGGGCAGGCGGTTCTGTGGGCGAACAGGAACGGCGGATTATTCGTGGTGCAGTGGAACTCAGCCAAGTGACGGCGCGGGCGATCATGGTGCCACGGGTACAAATTCAGTTTCTCTCCGTCAACGAAACCCTCGAAGATGCTTATCGGTTTGTGGCAGAAAATGCCATTACGCGGGTGCCCATTTGTGATGGCGATTTGGATCATATTGTCGGAATTTTGCACGTCAAGGATTTGATTCGGCCTTTGTCAGAACTGCGCGATCGCCCCCCATCCATTCCCGAACTGATGCGGCCTGTTCGCTACTTCCCCGAAACTGCCTCCGTGCGGGATTTACTCAAAGCTATGAAACAAAATCGGTTGCATTTGGCGATCGTGCGGGATGAGTTTGGCGGCACCGCTGGCCTCGTCACCCTGGAAGACGTGCTGGAGGAAATCGTTGGCGAAATTCGGGACGAGTACGACGCGGAAGAAGAACGAGAATTTCGGCAAACCGGAGAACACGAAGGCATTTTCAAAATTCGCGCTAGCATCGCCACGGTTAACAATGAACTGAATATCGAGCTGCCCCGTGACGAAGCCGCTACCCTGGCCGGGTTGTTTTTAGAAAACTTGCAACGGCTGCCCATCGCTGGCGATCGCTTGCAGATCAGCGATGTTTTGCTAACGGTGATGGAGGATGGACAACGGGTGCAGGTGGCACTGGTGATACAACCCGAAGAAGCATTGGACTGAGAGCCTGGTTTAACCCAGATTTTTATTTGACCCAGATTTTTTTGGCCCAATTTTTATTTAGCCTGTATTCAGCCGTGCCGACGACCCAGCCGCCAAAAACACCCCGGACGGGTACTATCGCTACGCACCGTTTCATTGAAGGATCAATCTATCCCACAAGTGGGGTACTCCCACGATCGCCAACTCCGACTTCTGCTCGGTCAGGCTAGCCCCCCTTGGCCACGAGGCCAGAGTTTGGAGTTGGCCCCTCGCAAACCCAGGATAGGGATGCCGACCCAGAAGCGATCGCCCATAATGGACTAGGCGATCGTCATGGGTTGCCATTGCAGCCGATGAACGTTGACCGATCAACGTTGACCGCTGCATGTTAGACGGTGCACTTTGGGCAGGAACAATGACAGGCAATTTTCAAAAAGATAGCTTGGGGTGGCAAGTTCAACTGTTACAAATGCAAATCAGCGAATGGTTTACCCGCTGGTTTCAACCCACCCAAGGCGGCAACCGCAATTCCATGCCCTTTCCCGATTGGTCACTGCCCGTCGAATGGGCACGGGTATTGTTTTGGCTCATCACCGGCCTCGTGGTGGGCTGGCTGCTCTGGCAACTCTATAGCCTGCTCAACCCCTATCTGGGGAGGGCCGGGACGTTTTGGCAAGGCACCCGCCAACAGCGCACCACTTCCCCTTCAAGCCAGCAACTCACCACGGCTGAATGGCTCGCGCGATCGCGCACCTATGCCCAACAAGGTAACTATCCCGAAGCCTGTCGCGCCCTGTATATGGCCGTCTTGCACCGTTTAGCCGACGACGAAATCCTCCCGGAAGAAGCCAGCCGCACCGATGGGGAATATCTCAACGCCCTGCAAGTGCTGCCCAATGTGCAACCGTACCAGGTCTTGTTCCGCACCCACGAGCGCCTGTGCTTCAGCCAGACTGAAATTACCAAAGCCACCTTTCAAACCTGCGACCAGGCTTATCGGGAGACGGAAACCCCATGATGCAATTGTCTCGCCGCCAAATCACCGGACTCGCGATCGCGATCGGCGTCCTCATCCTGCTCACCATTTTGGTTGCGCCCCAAGGCGGAGGCAACCAGCGACAACGGGGTTCTACCTACAGTCGCAGCCCCGATGGCTACGGCGCTTGGTTTGCCTACCTGGAACAAGTCAAAATCCCCGTTCAACGCTGGCGCAAACCCATCACCCTGTTGACCAACCCCGACAGCAAAACCGCCGAGGAATACACCGCCAATGGCAAAAGCCCCCAACCCAAAGGCCCCATTACTCTCCTCCAAATCAGCAACGGGGTCGATCAGCCCCGTCCATTGAGCAACTGGGTTAAAACTGGCAACGTTCAAATCATCCTCGGCAGCCGACCCACCACCGTCACCAAGGCCCCCTTCACCACCGATTTACCCAGCCGCTTTGGCCGCATCCGCATTCAAACCAGTCGCCGCCACCAGTTGGCCCCAGATCAATCCCAACCCAATGCCGAATCAGCCCTGTTAGAAGATTCCTTTGGAGCCGTCATCTGGCAACAAAAGGTTGGGAAAGGGCGAATTATTTATGCCTCTACGCCCTACCTCGCAGCCAATGCCTATCAGGATTTTCAGGGAAACTACGAACTGCTAGCCGATCTTGTCAAAGGCACCCAATTACCGCTTTGGATCGATGAGTTTTCCCACGGCTACACCGATGCCCCACCCCAAACCGCCCCCGGCAAACCCGCCCCCAGGCCCAATGTTTTGAGCTATCTCTGGAGTACGCCCTTGTCCTTGGTGGGCCTTCAACTATTGATCGTGCTGGGCGTTTTGCTGTGGGGCCAAAATCGCCGATTTGGTTCGCCCCAGCCGGTTTTAGCCCCCAGTGTGGATAACAGCGCCGCTTACATTCAAGCGATGGCCGGAGTCTTGCATAAGGCCCGATGCAGTGCGTTTGTGGTGACAACGGTGGGCAAAGCGGAGCAACTCGCGATCCAAAAAGCCCTGGGGTTGGGAGCAACGCCCCTACCGCTGGAAACCCTGGCAACGGCCTGGGAACAACAAACTGGGCGATCGCCCGCTGACCTGACCACGATACTCACCGCCGCCCAGGGCGATCGCCGCCTCTCCGAAGCCGAACTGCAAACCTGGATTCAAACCATCCAAACCCTCAGAAGCCAATTACCATAAATCTGGCCTCAGTCTGGCCTTGCTGCGGCAAGGCTGGGAACCACTCCGCCGACCCCACCCTTCCTTTCTTCCAAATTTATGACTACAGAACTCAATACTGCCTTTGATCGGTTGTCTCAGGCCCTTAGCCAAGTCGTTGTGGGGCAGTCTACACTCGTCCAACAATTGCTGGTGGCCCTGCTGGCTGGTGGCCATGTGATGTTAGAAGGAGTGCCAGGAACGGGGAAAACCCTGACGGTGAAGGCGATCGCCCAACTGATTCAAGCGGAATTTCGGCGGGTGCAGCTCACCCCCGATGTCCTCCCCTCCGACATTCTGGGCACCAATATTTTCGACTTGAACACCCGCAGCTTCAGCCTCAAAAAAGGCCCCATTTTCACCGAAATTCTGCTGGCCGACGAAGTGAACCGCACCCCACCCAAAACCCAATCCGCCTTGCTGGAAGCGATGGAAGAACAGCAAGTGACTTTGGATGGTGAAGGCTTGCCCTTGCCCGATTTGTTCTGGGTCATCGCCACCCAAAACTCCCTGGAATTTGAAGGTACCTATCCCCTGCCCGAAGCCCAACTCGATCGCTTTTTGTTCAAGCTCATGGTGGACTATCCTGAGGGGAAAGCAGAAAAGCAAATGCTGCTGAACAGTCAGGCAGGGCTGCAAACCAAACGGCTAGATCTGGCCAAACTCAAGCCTGTGATGCCCGTGCAAGGCATTTTGGCCGGACGGCAAGCCGTGCAAAAAGTGCAAGTCACCGATGGGCTGGTGGATTACCTGTTAGCCCTGGTGCAGCGATCGCGCCAACACCCCGATTTGGCCCTGGGGGCCTCACCCCGCTCTGCCGTCGCCTGGTTACAAGCCAGCAAAGCCCACGCCTGGTTGAACCACCGCGATTTTGCCACCCCCGATGACATCAAAGCAGTCGCCCCCTCCATCCTGCGCCATCGCCTCATTCTCCGCCCCGAAGCCCAACTCGACGGTCTCCAAGTCGAAGCTGTGATTGGTTCTCTCCTGGGCCAAGTGCCCGTTCCTCGTTAACCCCACTCCCCCCACCCATGATTCCTTCTCGTCGCGTTTACTGGTTACTCGTCCTGAGTTCCATCGTTGGCCTCGTGGCCGCCACCGCCGGGACAGATCTGATCCACCCGCGATCGCTCCTGGTAGTCACGCTTCTGACCTTGGGCTTTGATGGCCTGGTCTTGGGGGGCATGGTGCTCGATGGGCTGCGGATCAAACGCCAACGAGTCCAGATTGAACGGGAAGTGGGCGATCGCCTCTCCATCGGGCGCGAAAATCCAGTCAAGCTCACGGTGCAAACGGGCGACCACCCGGCAGTGCTCCAAATTTATGATGCCTATCCCTCGCCTTTTTTTGCTTCTGTCCCCAGTTTTTCAGTCGCCATGCCAGCGAAACAAACCGAAACGCTGAACTACACAGTGTTTCCCTTCAAGCGGGGGGAATATACCTGGGGCCACATTCAAGTGCGGCAGTTGGGGGCCTGGGGCCTCGCCTGGGATGATTGGGTCATCCCCCAAAAGCAAGTGGTCGCCGTATATCCCGATTTGATGGGGCTGCGATCGCTGTCGATTAAGCTCACCTTGCAAACCACGGGTAACATCCGCCGCGCCCGCCGCCAAGGCATTGGCACCGAATTTGCCGAACTGCGCGACTATGCCAGCGGGGATGATTTGCGCCTGGTCGATTGGAAAGCCACCGCCCGCCGCGATCGCCTGCTGATCAAAGTTTTGGAACCCGAACAGGAACAGCCCCTCATTATCCTGTTGGATCGGGGTCGCCTGATGACAGCCCAAGTGGATGGCCTCGCCCGGTTTGACTGGGGCCTCAATGCCACCCTATCCCTGGCGATGGCGGGCATTCAACGGGGCGATCGCGTCGGCATCGGTGTGTTTGATCGCCAAATGCACACCTGGATACCACCAGAACGAGGTCAAACCCAAATGGTCAAGCTCATTGATCGCCTTACACCCATCCAGCCCGAACTGTTGGAACCCGACTATCTCGGAGCCGTCACCACCGTCGCCAAGCGCCAAACCCGCCGCGCCCTGGTGGTATTGATCACCGATGTCATTGATGAAGTCGCCTCAGCAGAACTCTTAGCGGCCATGACCCGCCTCGCCCCCCGGCATTTGCCCTTCTGCGTCACCCTCCGAGACCCCAAAATCGACACTCGCGCCCACACCGTCACCCAGACCATCCCCGATACCTATGCCCGTGCCGTCGCCCTGGATCTGATTGCCCAACGGCAACTGGCCCTAGCCAAACTTAAACAGCGCGGTGTCCTCGTTTTAGATGCCCCAGCCAACCACATCAGCGAAGAACTGGTCGATCGCTATCTCTACCTCAAAGCCCGTAACCAACTGTAACTACCCTGCAATGCTCGGTATGCACTACTTTCAGCGTGACTCCTTCCTGGTATGAACCATCCTGCTCATGGGCGATCGCTCACTGGTATCGGCAATCTCATCACTGTTGGGCTGCAACTCTATCGCCTTCGCTTTCGGGCCTATGTGTTGCAATCCCTGGTTGCAGGGCTGTGGCTCCTCATTCCAATCTGGGGTTGGGCCGAATTCTTTGCCATTTCAACCACTATTGCCCATACCGCATACCACGACTTAATCGATGATCCACGGGCGATCGCCGACCTCAAACGCCCAATTCAACGAAAAAAATGGCATCTGTTGTTGATGAATATCTGGGTGATTAGCCGCATCGTTGCCAGTCTGTTGATCGCCACGCTGGTGCTGGGTTTCCTCATTGCCCTCATCGAACTCACCCTCGACATTCCGGGGTACATGGAATCGACCAATGGCGACAGTCCAGCGGAGTTAGCCATCGGCTTTGTGGCGTTGGGATGTTGGTATCTCATCGGGGGTTGGATGTATCAATCTGATTGGCTAGCCGAGATTGCTGCCGCCACCGACCAAGACTTCAAACCCTTTGCTGCCCTCAAACGCAGTCGCGCCCTAACCCGCCATGCCCCGCACCTCAGTTGGAGTTTGCTGATTCTCGTCCAAATCCTGACCTTCTTTGGCTCCTTCCTGCTGGCTTATGGTAGTACGCTGCTGTTTTCGATCGCCCTCCGGTTTCTGCCCCTGGCCCCCGACCTGAAAATCACCATCGCCATCACCATTTGGGTCGGGTTGAGTTTGCTCACCGCCTTACTCACCTTTCCTTTTTGGCAAACAATCAAAGCGACCCTGTTCTATTTCCTGCGCAATCAACAGGAAGGCACAGATTTAACCCTGCGATCGCCCCCCTAGGCCACCAGGTTACGGGCGATCGCAGGGTCATCATGCGGCTACAGCCCTACTGCAACTTCACCTGATCAACCGTTCGCAACTTGCCATCGGTTTCCACCTGCCACACGTCATAGACCCCAACCACGTCACCGTTGGCGTCAATATCCACATTGCCGCTGGCCCCCTGGTAATTGATGTCTTTCCCTTCCTGGAGGAGTTTCAACGCCTGACACACATCCGAAACGGGTTCCCCAGGGGCGTTGGTCACTTCCCGCACCTTACTTTGGATGGCTTCTCCGGTATTCGCTTTTGCGGCTTGAGCTGCCAACACCAAAACAGCGGCTGCATCCCAGGATTGAGGCGCATACTCAGCTGGGGACTTCCCATATTTGGCTTGCCAGAGCTTGGTAAATGCCGCCAACGCCTCGCCATCTGAACCGGGCACCGTACCTAAAGCCCCTGTCAAAATAAAATTGCCGTCGCTGGTTTTGCCCACTTGCGCCGGAAACTGCTCTGACTTCGAGCCATCGGTCAGCAAAATTTGCACATTGTTGCTCAACCCTTGTTCATAAGCCGTTTTCAGCAACAACGCGCCAGTTTCGGCATAGGCGATCGCCGCGACTGCTTCCGGTTTCGACCCAAAGGCCGCTTGCACTTCCGTTTCAAAGGTTGTTGCTTTGGGGTCGTAGCGGGTTGGCTTTGCCTCATTTAGCACGGTGCCCCCCAACTTTTTGAAAGCGGTGACAAACTCTTTCTCAAACCCGATTCCATAGTCGTTGTTAATGACAATCGTCGCGACTTTGCGATTCCCTTTGTCGTAGGCCAGTTTGGCCAACGCCTGGGCCTGATAGGTATCGGGGGGGGCAGTTCTGGCCCAATAGCCCTGAAAGTCGCCCTTTTTAGCCCGCTCAGTAAACACCGGACTGGTGCTCCCCGGCGAAATCAGCATCACCTTGTTCCGCACGGCGATCGGGATTGCCGCCGAAGACACGCTACTGGCAAAGGAACCCACTACTCCGGCCACCTTATCCACTTCGGCCAGTTTCGTCATGCCGTCTGCCCCCGCCGTTGGGTCGGTCTGGTCGTCGGTGTTGGGCACCAGGGTTACTGGCGCACCATTCACCCCGCCACACTGGTTCACCGTCTCGACTAACAAGGGCACCGCCCCCAACATGGGCTGCCCCACCGAGGCCAAATCCCCTGTGGCCGGCAGCAAAGAACCAATTTTGAGTCCTCCACCAGCGGCATCGGGGGCGGGGCTTCCAGACGGGGCAGACCCTTGTTCTTGGCAGGCCGCACCAAACATCCCGATCGCCAGCACACTGGCCGCCAGGGCGATCGCTTTGAAAGGCCGAATACGGTGAGGGGGTAACAGTTTGCTCATGGGCGGACTCAATTCCTTGACACTTCTTGTCCATCTAAAGTAGCAGGAGATGGAGCCACCGACCGCAATTCTTCTAACTTTTGTGGCTTCCCCCGTACCACGCTGAGGCAGCTCAGATTTTAACGAACGCTGTTACAGCCAGCCCTTAAGACAAGCTGGATCGCTTCTGATTGGGGGCGCATATTCGTCGCCACTTTGCGATCGCGCACCCAGACTTCTTTGAAGACATTGCGCTGGCAATCTGGAATGGCTGTCACGTAATCTGAGCCAATTTTGTAAGCAATTGTGGGATTTTTCCAACACTTATCGGTGCGGGGCAGATCACCACACTGAGCCGTTGCGCCCATGTAATAGACCGCTTCCCCCGTAGAAGCTTTGCCCATGTACACCCTGTTTTGGGCGATCGCAGGAGTTGCCAACCCCAACAGGCCCACACAAACAATGAAGATTTTTTTCATAGAGAAATGCCACACTTAGAAGTTGTTCTAAGCATGACCGCCTAACCTTCAACTCAACCAAACTGTAATATTTTTAGACAACAGGAAGATTCACGACCAGCAGTTACCGATGGGCTTGCAGACTGGCCGCCAGCGCTTCCCCAGAGTTGTAGGTAATCCCAGCCTGTTTCAACCGTTTCAGGGCTTCACCCAGGCGATCGCAGTCGGCAATCAAGCTCACCCGCACATACCCTTCGCCCCCGATGCCAAAGGCATTCCCCGGCGTTACAACAACCCCAGTTTGCTGCAAAACCGTCAAGGCAAAATCCGTTGAACTAATGCCAGGCGGGCACGGCACCCAAAGATACATCGTGGCTTTGGTTTTGGGTACAGACCAACCCAACTCGGCCAAGCCCTGAATCAAAAAGTCGCGTCGTGTCCGATACCGAGCCTGAACTTCGTTGAGATAAACATCTGGCAGTTTCAATGCGGTTTCTGCCGCCGTTTGCAACACCCGGAAAATCCCGTAGTCCAAGTTCGTTTTCAGAGTACGCAAGCCCTGCACAATGTGCCGATTGCCCACCACAAACCCCACGCGCCACCCAGCCATGTTGTAGGTTTTGGACATGGTGTGAAACTCAACCCCAATATCTTTGCCCCCAGGAATTTCGAGGAGGCTAGTCGGTTGGTAACCGTCAAAGGCTAACTCCGCATAGCACAGGTCATGCACCAGCAAAATATTGAACTTTTTGGCAAAGGCCACCACATCTTCAAAAAATTCACGGGGTGCAGTGGCAGCAGTCGGATTGCTGGGGTAGTTGAAATACAGAATTTTGGCTTTTTCCGCGACGCGATCGGGAATGGTAGACAAATCAATGACCCAATCATCTTCAGCCCGCAACATAATGTTGTAAATGTCCGCTCCGGCGATCAAAGGCCCCCGAAAGTGAGCGGGGTAAGCCGGACTGGGCACCATGACCACATCCCCAGGGTTCACATAGGCCAGGGCCAGGTGGGTTAAGCCCTCTTTAGAACCAAGCAGAGGCAACGCTTCCGACTCTGGATCCAGTTGCACATCATAACGCCGCTGATACCAATCGGTGATTGTTCGGCGAAACCCACTCGTTCCCTCAAACGGAGGATAGCCGTGGTTCAGCGGCTCCTTGAAGGCTTCGATCGCCGCTTGAATCACAGGTTCTGGAGCCGAGCCATCAGGATTGCCCATGCCCAGGTCAATTAAATCTAGCCCTTGCTCACGGGCGCGTGCCTTCAGTTCATCCAACCGGGCAAACACATAAGCTGGCAAGGTTTTCAACCGATCCGCCGGAGTAATCCAATCTAAGGTCATTGAAACATCTCCTCAACGGTGGATTGAGCCGTACTGGTGTAGTCGCTTTTGCTGGAGTCTGACCGGGGCGAACTCGAACAGGGGGCGGTCGTAGACACCATTGCTGCCACCAGTTGGGTCACATCCACCGCAAACGGTAAATGGTGAATATCCGAGTTTTCCTGACAGGCGATCGCGGCAGCGGCGTGTAGGTCATCCACCGACACCGACCCTAACCCCATATCTTGCAAAGACGTTGGCAGACCCAGCTCAGCATAAAAGCCTAGCAATTGTTGCCGCGAGGCTACCGCCAGTTGATTGTGTTGAATCAGCTCTTCCAAGCGCAATTGCACCAAGATGCCGTAGGCAACTTTTTCGCCGTGCAAAATATCGTGGCTTTCCGGCAAATGGGTCAACCCGTTATGCACAGCATGGGCCGCCACCGTACGACACTGGGCACCACCCAACCCACCAATCACCCCCGCTAACAGAACCGTAGCATCCACCACGTCCTGCCAGGTTTGGCTCCCTGGTTCGGCGATCGCCGTTGCTGATTTTTGAAAGAGCAGATCCCGTAATACCCGAGCTTGTTGAACGGCGGCAATGATCACGGCTTGCTGAGAGTGGCCACTGCTGACCGACGCTTCGTACCATTTCGCGATCGCGTCACCAATTCCGGCGATCAGCGTGCGGGGCGGTGCCGTCGCAATCAGCTCATAATCCAGCACCAACACATCTGGGCAATGAGGCAAGGGCACGTCATACAGAAAAGCGCCCGTCTCAGAGTAAACATTCGATAAAGCAGTCCACGCAGCACAGGTCGCCCCCGATGTAGGCATTGTGACCACAGGCAGACCACATTGATGGGCCAAGAGTTTTGCCGCATCTAGCGCCTTGCCACCCCCAACGCCCACGACAACATCAGCCTTGTGGTTTTGGGCCGCTTGCTGTAGGGAAGATAGGGTATTCTCGCTGCAATCAAACTCGTAGGAAGCAAACTTGGTATGCAAATGCCGCTGCTGGAGCAAGGTTTGCAACCGGGATTGGACGAGGGTCAGCGTGCGATCGCCCCCAATAAAGAGCGGCCTGCGCCCTAACCGTGCGATCGCCGATGCCGCCTCTGACATCAGCCCGTGCCCCCGGAGAACCTGACTAGGCGCGACACATAAAACAGACGGAGAACTGACAACCGTTGACATAGACGCAAACTGCAATGAAATCAAGAGATGAACAACAGGCAATCGATGGAAGCTAGACAGCGCCAGGGGGGGCAAGGCTTTACAAACGCAGCCAGCATTACGCCAATCAGGCAACGTTGCTGACTCGGCAATTAAACGAAATATCAGATCAGCAATTCTACCTCAAAAATTCCCCACCTCGACGCAGGTACAAGCAAGAAATAGGACTATGCCGCTGCCGCCATCACCTGGGCCAGTTGCTTTTGGTCGATCTTGATTTGGAGTTGGGGATCTTCGCGGGAGAGGAGCGATCGCTTCACCTCACCGAGATAGACCAGTTTCGAGAGTCCCGGCTCTGGATGGAGAACCGTGCGGAACCGGATTGTCATCTGGTCAGTGCCTTGGGTCAAGCGCCCCGGCGAGTATAAATCTAAGGCAGCCTGCTCCATCGTCGCCGCGAGTTGGGTTTCGTTGATATCCGGGGCAACGGCCACCACCAAATCCACACCACCCGTGTCATACACGCGGGAAAAGCGCACCGCATCGGGAATGGTAGGGCGTGTGTACAGGCTGAGGCTGAGGGCAAACAGTCCGGCGGTCAACACTGTCATGAAGCCAGTCACCCCAACGAGGCGAAACCGAATGCCCCATTTCAGCACCCAGCCAACAATCATCAAAACGGCGACGAAGATTGTGAGATAGCCCGACCAACGAGAGTAGGCCAGCAATTGCTCGGTAGACCACATAGCGATAAATGACAGTTAGGGTTAAGGGTGAATCAAGTAAAAGACTGTAAAAGTGAAGTCGGGCACCATGATTGGTTGCGAAGGGGCACAAGCACACCGCCAGCTTTTGTTTCAGCGCAGCAGCGGTACTAGGAAGCGGCACTGCATCCGCCGGGGCCAACCTGGACGAGCACCGGGCACGGCCCCAAACGCCAAGGCGATCGCCGTCAAAATTCAGCGATCGCCCCTGGGTTATTCTTCAAACAACCACGCTTTGACCCGCAGCAAACTTTTCCAATCAGGCTTGCGCTCCAAGCCATCGGCAATATTGGCTTCAATCTCTTCCCGCAATTCTTGGGAAATCAACAGAATTTGTTGGATGATTTCGATGTGCTGACGGACTCCTTTTTTGCCCGTTTCCAGCATCGCGATCGCCAAATTGACACGAGCCTGGGGATCTTGGGCATTAAGCTTCACGGCTTTTTGGGACGCCTCCAAAGCTTTGCTACCTTTGTCGGTCAGCAGATACAACCAGGCCAAACAGGTCCAGGCTGCACTACTTTTGGGCGCGCGATCGCACACATCCTTAAACACAGGAATCAATTCAGCGGGGTCTTCGCCTGCCTTATAGCGCTCAATCCCTGTATCAAAAAGGGATTCAATGGTTTGGGTCATAATCTAAGAAGCAATTGCCGCCGGTCGCGAACGTTTGGTAAAGAACAATAACACGAGTGACACGTCACCCCATCACGCCGAAAAAGACTTGCCGCACCCACAGGTTTGGTTCGCATTCGGGTTGGTAAATTGAAAGCCGCCGCCAATCAAGGCATCGCTGTAATCTAAGACTAAGCCATAGAGGTACAGCATACTCTTGGGATCGCACACAACCTTGAACCCTTCGTAGTCGAAAACATCGTCGCTGGGCTGAATGTTACCGGGGTCTTCAAAGTTCATCGTATAAGACATCCCGGAACAGCCACCGCCCCGGACGCCGACCCGCAAACACAGGTCACTACCTTGCTTTTCACGCAACATCAGGACGTGGCGCAACGCCGCTTCACTCATTTGAATTCCGCGTGCAGGGGTAGTCTGAGCAGCTTGTGTCATGGGTTTCACCCTCCGTGCTTGTTCAGTTGTATGGGATTTGAAATTGCCATCTGGGCCAGGTTCAACGGGTGCTGTTCCTGCGTGGCCAAGAGCAAGTTCGGATCGATCCTAGCGTATCTTGTTCGAGCAGCGTTTCCTGCCCTCACCCCGGTGGCTTGGCACACAGCCCTCGGCGATCGCGTTGGCTCGATCGGAAGCAAGCCCTTTTACCAGCATAGATCAAATAGCACCGGGATCGAAAATGCCGCTGGGTCGCAGGGCGGGCTGGGGCTGGGAGAAAGCAAGGCCCCCGTCGCCACGGGCCTAAACGTGAACTCTCATATCGGGAAGCGATACGGCGAAAAAGCAACACAGTAAGATGTAATATCTACCCGCCCTTGGTGTGTCCGGGGCAATCCGCATTAAGTTAGGGGTAGCTGTGCTGATCTCGAAGGCCCGCCGTTTGTCGTCAAATATCTGTTTTTTATGACCGCGCTGAACCAATCTACCCGTCGTCGCCTGCAACACTTGCCCCAATTGCCAAGTGTGTGGGAAGGCGATCGCCGCCGCTTAGTGTCTCATCGTGACAGCGCAGATTGGCCCGTGGCCGAGGCAGAACTCCGCCCCGACGAAGATTGTATTTTGTGGGTGGATGGGTTGCAGGGCATGGTGCGGGCGATGGATGTGGTCACGCCGGAGATCGGCCCTGAAGCGGTGGCCCGGACGCTGTTACGGGCAATGGAGCAACCCCACAATCCGGGTTTGCCGGCCCGCCCCAAAAAGATTGTGGTGCGCGATCGCGAATTGCTGTTCTTTTTGCGGGGCGTGTTGCAGGACTTGGACATCACCCTGGAATACGTCCCCAACTTGCCGCTGATCGATGAAATTTTTCGGGGGTTACAAGAGGCGATCGCCAGCCGTACCCCCCAACTGCCACCGCCCTTTGCCGCCGAACTGACAACCAAAGCCGAGGCCCTTTGGCAGGATGCCCCGTGGGAACTGTTGGGCGATCACCAAATCATCGCGATCGAGATCAATCAATGGGACATCGGCACGCTCTATGCCTCCATCATGGGCATGTTGGGGATGGAATTTGGCGTTTTACTGTATCGTTCCCTGGAGTCCTTGCGCCAGTTCCGCCAACGGGCCATCCAAGAAAACTCCGTTGAGGCCATGCAAGAAGCCTTTTTGGGGCAAGATTGCCTATTTCTCACCTATGAAGCCGACACCGACACTGAACTTTCCCCCCTGTTGCCCTCCCTCAGCGCCAGTGATGCCCTGGAACCCGTTTTTGGGAATTTGCACCCCCTCGAAGGCTTACGCACCTTTCTGTATGCCGACGAGGCGGCAACCTTGACCGTGGCGATCGAGGCTCTCCATCGGTTTTTGCGGCAACATCGCGCCAAAATACAGAACGATCAATTTCCCCCCATCCAAAGCCGTTATCGCATTCCGGCCCCCAGTGCTAAGGCCACGGATATAGCCCCACCGCTGTCAGTCAAAGTCTACACTCTGCCCGATCTGGCCGCCGAGTTGTTGGCAGTGGACGACGAGGAAGGGGACTGGTTGGGTGCCGATGAGGCGAAGACCGAGGCAGCCCTGGCCACAGTGCGCCATGATTTGGTTCCGGCCAATTCCTTTCTAAGCCTGGGGATGATTCCGTGGGAGGTGTTGGAGGCGTTGCGCCAAGGCGCTGATCACTATCAGGCCCAACCGATTCAGACCAAGGGGGATGGGTTACCCATTGTGATGATCCAAACATCGCGGCCCAAGGCGAAAACATTGATTGAAGCAATCCAACAGGCGGGGGGGCTGTACGCGATTTGCTTTAACCCTGGCCAGAATGGGGCGGGGGGCGATCGCCTCGATCTGGGCCTGCTGCAAACGGGGGATGGGCAACTCCATTTGTTTGGGGAATTTGGAGCCCAGGATCCAACCCATGTCGCGGCCCGGAAAAAGTGGGAGCAACGGTGCCAAGAAACCCACGGCTACTGCGGGCTGATCATTGCCAAAGGACTGACAGGCACATCCCGCGGGAATCCGAAACTGAACGATATGATGGGCTTGTTTGAAGCGCGATCGCTGTCAGCAGCGGATTTGGGCTTTGGCACGCTGAGTCTCCTCTCGCCCCCAGGGTAATCCGGCGATCGCCCCCGTTAAAATCGCGCTTCGTATTCGATCGCCGCCCGCGTGTCACCCGATAAATCCGTCGAACTCCGGATCAGCAAATAATCATTAATCCGATAGCGCAAACCAAACTGGGCCGGTTGATTATTGGTCAAAATCTTCAACACACTCACTGAAATGGCGGGGGTAATGTCAACGGCGGCTTCAGCAGCCAAACCCAGGGTGCTGCCCCCATCCCCGTCTCCCGCAGAATCTCGGCTCGCTTCACTGCTGGTCGTCGTTGGGAACAGGCGAAACTCACTCAGCCCCAAGGCATTGCCGATCGCCCCTTGAATATTGGTCAAAAAGGCAGAACCCGCGATATTCGCCAGCCCCAACAGCGTATCGCCCCGGCCCAGGGTATCCACAAAGCCACCCCCAATCAGGGCCACAATTTCTTCTTCGCTTCGCGGGGGGCTACTGGTCAGCGCCAGGTTTTCCGCCAAACGACTGGCTGGCCCTTCCACTTGGGCACGCACCCGTACCGTCCGCACAGACCCCAAACTCGAAGCCGGAGCAGGCACATCCAAAATTTCTGAGGGCGACAACACCGTCGGTTGGCGACGACTGGTCACTTCCGGCACCAGGGCAATTAACCGAACATCCAACACTGGATCCAGCCCCCGATCCGGCTCAAAAATGGCCGTTTGAGGATAGCCCCGCTCCAGGGAAAACTGCGTGGTAAAGAGGTTCACCTGGCCTGAGCGCAAACTGATGGTTCCCGCTGGCAGGGGTTGATCCAGGGTGCCGTTAATCACCAGATCGCCACTGGCAACAAACCGAATGAGGGGATCACTGGTCAACACGATGCGATCGCCCAGGGTCAGTTTGAGGTCATCAAATTCCACCGGAGTCCCCTCCGCTTGGTCAGTTGGCGGAGTTGTAGCCCCACCCCCCTCGCCACCATTCGCCGCCCCTGCGGCTTCGTTCAACAGCACCCGCCCTCTAGACAACACAATTTCGCCCCCCAACACCGGGGCCAAAGCCGTGCCACCCACAGTCACCAGGCCATCCACGGCCCCGTCGTATAACCCTTTGAGATTCAGGCCAATTTTGTCTAGCTTCACGTTCAGCGGATTTTCGCGATCGGGATCGGTGCGGCGTAGGCGGGTATTCAGCGGCAACACACCCATCGCCACCACTTCCCCTTGGCTAAACTTCCCGGTAAACCGCTCGACCCGAATACGATCCTGGTCAAACCGGGCCAACCCAGACACATTGGTCAAGGGCTCCGGCAAAGCTCGGGCTTGTAACTTCGCGTCGTTCACTTCGACAAACCCCGTGGCGATCGGCGCGTTCAGCGTTCCCCGCACTTGCAAGCTCACCGCCCCTTTGCCTTCCAGCCAGGCCACCTGATTGGTAAACACATTCAGCAGCGCCAGCCCTTCGTCTCTCACATTGATATCGAGTTTGATCTGGTCGTTATCGGGGGGCACCACACCGAAGGGCAGTTGATAGGGCACACTTCCCACAATCGAAAGCGGCTGATTTTCGGCGATCGCCAGCGTATTGGAAAAGTCCAGACGGGCATTGCTATAGGTGAAATTGCCCCGTGCCGCCTGCACCGCCGTTCCATTTAATTCCCCGTTGGCCAACCGATAGTTCCCGATCGCACGGGGATTGTTGAAACTCCCAGAAATCGTCGCCGTTGCATTCAGCAAACCATCAATGGCAATAGGCAGATCAATGGTCTGAGTCAGAGTCGCCAGCGGAAAATTCTCGATCCGCAACTGGCCCGATTGATTCGGCCCTAACAATTGCCCAGAGAAGGCCACCAGTTCGTCCCCATTCTGCAACCGCAGGGGTAGCAACGACAGTTCACCATTTTTGAAACTCCCGATCGCCACCACATCCTTGGCAGCAAAGCGCCCCCACTGGAAGTCTGCACCCCGAATATTGAAGGCCGCGTTGATTCCCGATCGCAGCGACCCCGACACATCAATGTCGCCAGTGAATGTGCCCGTAAGATCAGCCAGATCGGGCAGGGGTTGGGCACTCTCGGCAGTTTGGTCGAGGGCTTGGAGTTTTTCAATTTCTGCCAAGCGCCGGAGTTGATCCAAAATCGGCACATTGGCCGTGTTGACGGGGGCGGTGGCCAGGTCAGCGGCACTGCCGTAGGCCGGGGGTTCCAAGATTTTGGCAAAATCCCCAAGTTCAAACACCTGGAGCGCTTCCAGCACATCTTGCAGTTTGCCTTGGGCGATGGTGATTTTGCTCTTAAATTGGGGATCAGCCGCCAGCAAATTAGCTCCCGCGGTAAATTGCAGTATGGTATCCCCCCGTTGCAGCATCCCGTTGGACAGGGTTGCCACTCCATCGGCATAACTGATGCGGCCCGTGAAGCGATCGCCCCGGTACGCCCCCAACCCTGGTCGGTCAATGACGATATTCCCGGCGGCGGTCAGTTGATTCAGATTAATCGCCACATCCCCGCTTAATGTCCCCGTAGGCGCAAATTGGGCCGTCAACCCCGGAATGCGGGCCAGGGCCAGGGGAAAGTTCCGAATTTCGGTTTGCAAAATGTCGCCTTGAGTCCGGCCTGTGGCGATCGCATCCCCCCGCCGAATCTCAAACCCCAGAGGTTGCAACTGCGAATCCAGGGCCACCGCAATCCGATCCTGCTGGCCCCGCAAATCCAGCCGTGCGCCCCGACCATACTGGACTGGCCCCTGCAACACCGGATCAAACGCCACCCCATTCAAAATGAACCGCTTGAGGGCCAAATTGCCGTTCACATTCGGAGCCGTGGGTGTACCCGTAATTTTTCCCCGGAAATCCGCCAAGCCGCTGTACTGCACCGAACTAGGCACCGCCACCGGGAAGGATTGCAGATTGTAATCCGCCAAGTTCACATTGAGGTCAAACCCACGAATCCCAGGCGTTCCCTCCAAATTCACCGCGATCGCGCCATCGGCACTGAATCCCGGAGCCGTCGCCTCATCGATGAGTAGCTGCTGGCCATTCCACCGCACCTGGGCCGTAAGGGGGCGATCGATCAAAGACACCCCTTGGGACAAAAAGGCTGTACCCTCCGCCCGAATCCCCGCCGGACTCAGCGCCGCCAGCGACCCAGACGCCGTAAATTTGCCATTAAAAATCCCCCGCAATTCCTGGGAAAAACGGTTCAAGGGCACCCGCGCGATCGTCGCCAACCCTTGCCAGCGGCCCGTCCCCAGGTTGGCCGTCGCTTCTGCCGCGACCGTCCCGCCTTCCACTGCCAACGTGGTATTGCGGAGATTGACCAAGCCATTGGCAATTTGAATTTCACCCGCACCGGGATACTGAGCCTGGGGCGCTTGCCATCGGATCAGGGTGGTGATGCGATCGGCAGGGCCAGAAATCTGGGCTTGGGCATTGACCAGACCGATCGCCACTCCGGGGGGATTCCCCTGGTTGTAAGCCGCCGCGATCGCATCCGCAGGCACATTCAGCGCCACAAACCCCAAAGCCACTTCCGGTCGCACTTTGCCATCAGCGTCTTTTTTCGCCAGATCAATCCGGCCCGACCCCGTGACCTGCCCCCCGCTGGCCGGTTGCGCCTGAATGCCCTGAAGCACAATATCACTGGCCGCCGTATCCAGCTTAAAAGCCGCCCTATACCGATTGAGGGCCACCTTGTCGATCGCCCCCGGTCGCAGACTTTGGGCCACCCCCAACAACACCGGTTTTTGGATTGGGCCAGTCACTTTTAGCGCCAGTTGCACCGTCCCCGCGACCGGCACCGGAGCCTCAAGGGCCAGGGTTTCCAGCACATCGGGCAAGGTAATAGACTTCACATTTGCCGCCAGGTTAAAGCCCTTGTCCAGGTCGATCGCCCCTTTAACCTGGGCCGTAGCTTTGCCGTAGGAACCAACCACCTCATCCAGGCGAATCCTGTTGTTTTGGAATTGGAGCGTCCCCTGGGCCTTGGTGAATGGCTGAGGAACACCCGGAATCGCCATGACCGTGTTGGTAAATTGGGCCGTCCCAAACAGCGGTGGCGTTTTAAGATTGGGCCGCAGTTCTACCCGAAAGTTCCCCCCACCTCGGCCTTGGCGCAAATCAAACGGCAGATTCAGCAGTCGATCCACTTCTGGCAACAAGAAATTTTCGGCCTGAATTTGGAGATTTGTCTCCTGGGCCGGGAGTTGGGTTTCCCCCAAAATGCTGACGTTGCCATTGGTTCGCGATCGCGCCTGCAAGTCGTAGACAAGCCGTTTATTCTTGTCAAACAGGTTCAGCTTCCCATTCAGGTTTTCCAGTTCCACGGGCGATCGCTTGCCATTGACCGTCCCCAACCCATACAACGTCGCCGTCCCATTCTTTACCCGCAGGGTCTTCAGCTCGACTAACCCATCTTGATCGTCCTGTTGCTTCAGGGTCGTTTCTACCCAGCCCACCGGTGTTTGTTCCAGATACACCACTGGATTAACCAGGGTAATATCCAGGGCCAGCTTCCGGTTCACCACCGCTTGCCACAGGTTGAACCCCACCTGCACCTGCTCCACCGTGGCCCGATCGGAATCTGTTGGGGTGGCCGGAACGGACGATGGCCCCAGAGTCAATCCCCCTAGCCCAAACCCCTGCACATCGCCCACCTGCACCGGACGATTCAGCAGTTCGGTCAGAGTCGTTTCGACTAAGGGGGATAATTCATCATTGACAAATCGCCAACCCCACCAGGCCGCTCCCCCCAACCCTGCCACCAGGCCAATCCCCAGCGGCACTGCCACCCGGCGCAAGCGGCGCATTCGGGGCGATCGCGGCGTCGGATCGGCCAGATTTGGGTCGTTCTCAGGGCGGGGAGACTGCGTCATGGCAACAGGTGATAGAGGCGATCGAAAACACGCACTTGAAAATATACCGTCTACACTACCGATTCCTGCTTTCCAGTCAACCTTTTTCGTGATTTTTCTGAACTGTCCACTGCTACGGCAATCCGGCTTGCCCCTTACCCCGTATCGCTTCCAGGTCATTTCGGCCTTGGCAGGGGGGCTGCGCCCTGATTGCCCCCGGTGGCAGACCCATCAAAGCGGTACCATGGCCCAGCCTCGGACTGTTTTCTTTACTCTTTGGCAAGAAAAGTCTGCCTAACAGGATGGGCGATCGCGGGAGCGCGTGGCCCGTCGGGGTGGATTCCTGGCAAATCTAGGGGATTCCCCCAATCCCGGATGACAAATCGGTAGAATGGGAAAAATCGTTTTATACAGACAGGCCCATGATTCCCACCGTCATTGAACAATCTGGACGAGGCGAACGCGCCTTTGACATTTACTCTCGGTTGCTGCGGGAACGGATTGTCTTTTTGGGGCAACAAGTCGATTCCGACCTGGCGAATCTGGTGGTCGCCCAACTGCTGTTTTTGGATGCTGAAGATCCAGAAAAAGACATTTATCTTTACATCAACTCTCCCGGCGGTTCGGTCACTGCGGGCATGGGCATTTTTGACACCATGAAGCAAATTCGCCCCGATGTCTGCACTATCTGCTTGGGCTTGGCCGCCAGTATGGGAGCCTTCCTCCTCAGTGCTGGTACCAAAGGCAAGCGCATGAGCCTGCCCCATTCGCGCATCATGATTCACCAACCCCTAGGTGGTGCTCAGGGGCAAGCCACCGATATCGAAATTCAAGCGAAGGAAATTCTGTACCACAAGCAACGGCTGAATGAACTCCTGGCCGACCACACCGGCCAACCGTTTAGCCGCATTCAGGAAGATACCGAGCGCGATTTCTTTATGTCGGCGGTGGAAGCCAAGGACTACGGTTTGATTGACCAAGTGATCGATCGCCGTCCTTCGGCCACCAACCCGATCGCCGCAGCCTAGGAGTTTTTTGGCGATCGCGCCCGCTGGGTCTGCCTAGCCACCAGTGAGCGATCGCCAAACTGTAGCTGCCCTCTGGGTTTAGAGCCCGTGCAACGACGGCAACGCCCGGAGATAGTTCAGAAAATCCATTAATTCTTCCGCATCCAGTTTTTGCCGGGTTGCCTTGCCATAGGTCGCTTTCAAGTGTTCCCGGCCCTGGTTTTTGTCCCACCCGATGCGATCCATCTCTACATCCGTCATCGCAATAATCGACGATAAATCATTCAGCTCCAGGCCCTGACTCGGATCCGCCAGATCAAAGGATGGTGCGATCGCGGGTTGGGCTTTAGTCGTCTTGCCCGTCTTGCGGGGTTTCACCTTCTCCGACTTCGACGGCGGCACCTCCACAGGGGGCAGGGGCTCTTCGTCTGGATCAGCGGCCTCTAGCTCCTCGTAGGAGGCAGTTTCATATTCAGTGGGATCGTACTGGCTGGGATCGTACTGATTAGAATCGTACTGGCTAGACTCATCCTGAGTGGAATCGGAATCCTCAACCACCGCCCCACCCAACGGTGCGATCGCCTCTGGAACGGTTAGTGCTGGCGACAAGGGCACATCTAACCCCACGGGCAGCGACGGCACCGCCGACGGCCCAGGCTCTGGCTCTGTCCCCGGAATAGGCAACGGCAGCCCAGTCAGCGGCTCAGCAGGGGCGGCAACAGGCGGTGGCGCGATAGGCGGCGGAGTAATAGGGGGAGGCGGCATAACGGGCGGTACAACGGGCGCAGGGGCACTAACGCGATCGCCTCCAGGCCCAGGCGGAACTAACGACGGGGGCGCGATGGGCACAGGCCCCGGAAAAGCCAGCAACCCAGGGGAAGGCGGAGCAGGCAGCAATTGGTTCGCCACAGCGGAATCAATGCCAAGCAGGTGCAACACGCGAAGACGGGCTTGATCCTCCGCCGCTTCCAGGGTGGTCGCCGCTGCCATTCCCGTCGCGATCGCCACCGCCTGCACTTGCACACTCGCCCGCACCACAAACAACCCATCGTGAATGTGCAACAGCTCCGTCACCAACCCACTCAACGGATAACGGGCCTGTAATTGCAGAAACAAACTGGAAACACTCAGCTCAGACATAGCGGGCAACGCGGCAAGGCCGGAAAAACTGCTCTACCATAGCGCGATCGCCCCTGAGATACAAATCGTGACCCTACGCAACCCCCCACCAGCCAAGCTCCACATCAAATGTGTTGAGGATCCTACCGCTGCGTTCATCAGAATTTATATACTAGGGGAAGCCGAAAGGCACTTTTGAGCTAACCCAGACTCGTTTGACGACAAATCTCAAAATCGCCTATTAAAATCATTAAAACTTGTGAAGCGTGGTACCCCGCCGTTGGAAGTTGCAAAAACGACCCGAATCAATTTTGAACGTCAACTCAAACGCATCCAACGTGATGTTTTGCGGATGGGAGCGCTGGTTGAAAATTCCTTTTGGCTCGCCCGCCAAGCACTGTTTGAGGCCAACCTGGAAGCACCCGAAAAAATTGCCCGCCAAGATAAACAAATTGATCAGCTCTACCGCCAAATCGAGCAAGATTGTGTCGCGTTGATTGCCCTGCAATCTCCTGTGGCCCAAGATCTGCGTCTCTTGAGTGCGCTCATGCAACTCGTGCGCGATCTAGAACGGATTGGAGACTATGCCGAAGATTTGGGCGAGATCGCCGTGCGCTTGTTTCCCTACGAGCCATCGGTTTACATGGTGCAGATTAAACCCATGTGCGATCGCTGCCGCGCCATGTTAGCTATGAGTCTGGCCGCCTTGTCTGATCTAGATGCCGAGCAAGGCTTAGCCGTCAAAATTCGTGACGATGCCGTCGATCTAGATTACGAAACCCTTTATCACGCCCTCTCTCAAGAACACAACATTCAAGGCGTTGTCGAGCCGATCGTGTTGCTTGTCCTGGTCATCCGCCACCTGGAACGCATGGCCGATCACGCCACCAACATCGGTAAACGAGTTGCCTACATTGTCACAGGACAACGCTAAGCTCCGTCGGATCCAGCCAGTCCCAGCCGCCTACTTAGCGTTAATTGAGAGCGCCATTTTACCCATTGCCTGTTGCCCATTCATTGTTAGTTCAGGTAAGGGCATACAAAAATGCAGTTTTAAAATGCAATGGTACCCTAACCAACACTTGATTAAGGTACCAATTTAAACTAGCTTAAGTTAGCGCATTGTACTCTTTAAGAGTGAGCTAAATCGTTAACTTAAGCTCAGCCAAGAAAACGTTACAGACTAATCCGAGAAAGCTTCCTTAACGTTATCAACCGCCCGCTCAAAGACATTTTTTGTATCATCGATCGCGTCCTGAGTCCGTGCTGCATCTTGCTCAGCCCGTTGTTCGATTCGGCCTGCATCCCGTTGGGCTTTGCGAGCTAGAAAGTTGCTGCCATCGGTCGCTTGATCCACGCGATCGGCATTTTGGCGAGCTGTTTTCTCAACTTTGTTGGCCGCATCCCGAACAAAGTCTTTGGTCGATGCCGCATCCCGTTGAGCTTTGTCCTGGGCCTTGTCCAAATTGGAGGTAGCCAATACCGCCGAGTGGGGCAGAGCGATCGCCGCCTCAGCCGTCAACACACTCCCTTGCCAAAACAACACCACCATTGCCAAGCACAATACCGTACTGGCAATCCACCGCTTTGCCGTGTGATAGCTCTTCGTTAAGACATTCAGCTTCATAAAGGTTGTATCTCTCTTGATTGTGTTCTTTCTTTGTAGGCGATACACCTTAGCTAGTGCCATCTCCCTGAGACAGAACCCCTATCCCCCTTTAGATACAGAGTCCAAAACAAACTTAGTAATCTATCAAGTCAACGAACACATCCAATCGAATCATTCCAATATTTAGCTTGAGTTCCTAACCGTTCTAAACTCAAACCCAAAAGTCTAATTTTTCAGTCTTTCCACACATTTTTAATTGAGTGCTAACAGGATATTAAATCCGATTTAATGCTACTCCTGGACGATCGCCAGTACCCAGCACCAGATCCTCCAGGAGGGAAAACACGACCATCACTTTGGCCGATCGCCCTACCCCTTGGCCCCAATGGGTAACTTCGGTGAGACTGCTTGACAGTCATCTTTCAAGTTTGTAGTATGTGTAGTATGAGGGTTGACCTTAAACTCCCTAACCCAAAGCGCGATCGCTGGAGGGCTCTCAACGGCGATCGCCTTAATCCTATTGTTTTGCCTGAGGAGGCAACCATGCCTTACGAAACCCTGAATGTATCAACGCCAACGCCGATCCTGTCCTGGGCAAACCATGCCCTCGGCTCGGATGAAACCAAAATGGCGAAAAACGTTGCCTCCTTGCCCTTTGTGTTCAAGCACGTAGCCCTCATGCCCGATGTGCATCTGGGGAAAGGGGCCTTGGTGGGTTCCGTCATCGCCACAAAAGATGCTCTGATCCCGGCTGCGGTTGGGGTAGATATTGGCTGTGGCATGTGCGCCATCCAAACAGCCTTCACGGCCACCCAACTCGAAGGCAAGCTCAAGCACATTCGCCAAGAGATTGAAGCGGTGGTTCCCGTCGGGTTCAACGAAAACAAAGACACCGACAAAACCGTCACCAACTGGCAAGGCTGGCAATCGTTCAAGACATTGCACAAAGGTGTGCAAGACCTCGATCGCAAAGCCATGCGCCAAATGGGTTCCCTGGGCGGCGGCAACCACTTTATTGAGCTTTGCCTCGATGAAAATGACCAAGTGTGGCTCATGCTGCACTCTGGCTCGCGGAACATCGGCAACAAGCTGGCGCAATGCCACATCAACACGGGGAAAAACCTGGCGAAACTCGCTGGTAACAAACTGCCCGATCCCGATCTGGCTTACTTTGTCGCTGGCACCCCCGAGTTCGATGCCTACTGGCGCGATTTGCAATGGGCACAAAACTATGCACGGGTCAATCGCGATGTCATGATGGAGCGGGTCAAGCGGGTGGTCGAAAAGCATCTCGCTGGGGGCAAACCCACTAAATCCCTACTGTCGGTGAATTGCCACCACAACTATGCCGAGAAAGAAGTTCACTTTGGGGAAGAAGTCTACGTCACTCGGAAAGGGGCGGTGCGGGCTCAAACCAATGATTACGGCATTATTCCCGGCTCAATGGGGGCCAAATCCTTCATTGTGAAAGGGAAAGGCAACCACGATAGCTACTGCTCTTGCTCCCACGGGGCAGGGCGGCTGATGTCTCGCACAAAAGCCAAGCGGTCTTACACCCTGGATGATTTGGTTAAACAAACCGCTGGTGTGGAATGCCGGAAGGATGAGGGTGTACTGGACGAAATTCCAGGGGCCTACAAACCCATTGATCAGGTCATGGCCAATCAGGCCGATCTGGTGGAAGTCGTCGCCACCTTGAAGCAAGTCCTGTGTGTCAAGGGATGAGCTGAATTAAAGCTGCATCGCTGATGATCACGATCGCTGTTACTAGTCCCTGGAGGTCACTCTGGGGGCTTTTTTGCGCTTAATTTCAATCATGGCAATCCGGCAACAGCGATCGCCCCTGCTTTGCCCCGGCTACAAGCCCCAACCGAAGCGTTTCCCCGTTAATTGCCGTAGCGCATTTGAATATTTTTGCGGGTATTGGGGCCAGCAATCAGAAACACCGCTTGACCAAACTTGGGGGGGCCAGCTTTCACCACAGGATTATTGGAAAAGCCATAGCCTTCTGTAGGCATTCCCGCAGAGTTACGATTGAGTTTGCGATCGCCATTGGCATCGTGATAAACCGCGATCGCATAACTCCCGGAGGGCAACCCCGAATACTTGAACTGCATCGAATTACCTGTGATTTTCACACATTCTTGCTTCACTGCTTTAGCATCACCATCGGGGAAACCCTGGCTCCCACCAAAGACTTTCATGCAGAGTAGTCCTTGTTGATTCGTCAGACCACTCACACCAACGATCAGATTCCCTTTTAACTGGGCCAGCGCATGACCAGTACTCGCAAGTAACGTCACAACAGCCAGGGAGAAAGGGATCAGTTTTGAACGCATAAGTTCCAACTCTGCAACAACGACAACAAGCAACAACCGTAACAACGAACCGAAATCAAACCAAAACTCTGACTAAAAACAGTCAGTTTGTATCGCTAATTTTTGAGTTTCAACTTGCTCTGACTTTGATACGCACTCAAGCCAAGTTTGGATCGCCCCGGTTCAAACGATACTGGCAGTCGTGACGGTCGTTGTACCAGGATGGTTCCTGAGCGGGGGTGTGTGCAATCCAGCGGCAGCCCAGGCTAGTTCACAGCATCGTGCGACTGGGGTGCAGCCAGGGCGATCGCGATCGCGTCTACCACTCGCCCCACGGGAATCACCTCAAGCCCCACATTGGCAAAGCTTTGGCCTTTGGGAATGATGGCTTGCTGAAACCCCAATTTGGCCGCTTCTTTCAGCCGGAGTTCCATTTGCGAGACGGGCCGCACCTGCCCACCCAAACCCACCTCCCCAATGATGACCAATCGGGGATTGACTTCGCGATCGCGAAAACTCGCCACCACCGCGATCGCCACCCCCAAATCCGCCGCTGGTTCGTTCACACTCAGCCCCCCGGATGAGGCGACATAAGCGTCTAACTTCGACAACGGAATGCCGACCCGTTTTTCCAGCACAGCCAAAATTTGCAGCAAACGGTTGTATTCAATGCCCGTCGTCGAGCGCCGAGGCGAACTGTAACTGGTCGGACTTACCAACGCTTGCAACTCCACCAAAATGGGACGAGTGCCCTCGCAGGCAACGATAGTCGCGCTTCCCGGCGAGGCTTCTTCCCGGTTGCCCAAAAACAATTCCGACGGATTGGTCACTTCATCCAACCCCTGGTCGGCCATCTCAAACACACCAATTTCGTGGGTCGCCCCAAATCGATTTTTGACCGCCCGCAATAACCGATGACTGGCAAAGCGATCGCCCTCAAAGTACAACACTGTATCGACCAAATGTTCCAGCACTTTTGGCCCCGCGATCGCCCCTTCCTTCGTCACATGGCCCACAATAAACAGCGACACATTTTGCCGTTTGGCCAATTGCATCAACATCGACGTACACTCCCGCACCTGAGCCACAGAACCCGGTGCCGAAGTCAACGCACTGAAATATAAGGCTTGAATACTGTCGATCACCGCGACCTGCGGCTGCAAGGACTCTAACTCAGCCAAGATCGTATCCAAATCCACTTCAGGCAATAGATACAACGCCGCATTGTCCGCGCGATCGGGCAGGCGCAAGGCAGCTTCATCGTCCCGTTGCGCGGGCGGCTGGGGTTCGGCCAGTTCCCCTTGCGTGCCCACACCAAGCCGTTGCGCCCGGAGTTTCACCTGCTGGCCCGACTCTTCAGCACACACATACAGCACTGGATAGCGCTGGGCAAGGCGATTAGCCGTTTGCAACAACAGCGTAGATTTGCCAATGCCCGGATCTCCCCCGATCAACACCAGAGAACCAGGGACGATGCCGCCCCCCAAGACGCGATCGAGTTCGGTGTAGCCGGAGGACAGACGGGCCTGGGGATGGTCAGAAATTTCGGCCAGGGTGAGGGAAGCTCGCGGTTGGGCTGGAGTTTGGGCGGTGCTGCGCTGGCTGCGGGGCGACCGTTGGGCCGTGGTGCTGGGGCCTGTGCGGCCAGCCGATTTGGTGGTGACGACTTGCTCTTCGAGGGAATTCCAGGTTTCGCAAGCTAGACATTTGCCAAAGTATTGAGAAAACTCTGCGCCACAGTGATTACACACAAAAAGCGATCGCGATTTCGGCATTGGTTTTAGTTCACATTCGACAAACGAAACATTTTGTTGCGAATTATGAGTCGCGCCCTCAACAAAGTTTAAAAAAGTCTGAAATGTATCTAGGAAAAGAAGTTTGGCGATCCCATGCTTTACGGATGGAGTACCATTCTAATGATAAGGCACGAAAATTTAATGTTTTGAAATTCTGCTTAGGAGCGCGAGACAATTGGAAAGCCATAAGGAAAAGATTCTTGTCGTTGATGATGAAGCGAGCATCCGCCGAATTCTGGAAACTCGCTTATCAATGATTGGGTATGACGTTGTCACGGCGGCAGACGGTGAGGAAGCGCTGGAAACCTTTCGGAATGCCGATCCCGACTTAGTGGTTTTGGATGTCATGATGCCCAAGTTAGATGGGTATGGAGTGTGTCAAGAGTTACGCAAAGAGTCGGACGTGCCCATCATTATGTTGACTGCTTTAGGCGATGTTGCCGATCGCATTACTGGCCTGGAACTAGGAGCCGATGACTATGTTGTCAAGCCTTTTTCGCCAAAAGAATTAGAAGCCCGGATTCGCTCGGTATTGCGGCGGGTGGAAAAAACAGGCACTTCTGGTATTCCCAGTTCCGGCGTGATTCAGGTGGTCAATATCCGCATTGATACCAACAAGCGGCAAGTCTACAAAGGGGATGAACGCATTCGGCTAACGGGTATGGAGTTTAGCCTATTGGAGTTGTTGGTGAGTCGGTCGGGCGAAGCCTTTTCGCGATCGGAGATTTTGCAAGAAGTGTGGGGCTACACGCCAGAACGCCATGTGGATACGCGCGTGGTAGATGTGCACATTTCCCGGTTGCGGGCCAAGTTGGAAGATGACCCCAGCAATCCTGAGTTGATTTTGACGGCACGGGGAACGGGCTATCTCTTTCAGCGGATTATTGAACCAGGAGAAAACGAGAAGGCGTAAGCTGGAAGAGTACGAACTCCTCCAACTGAATTCATGCAGATCTATCTGGACTACAGTGCGACAACTCCCACTCGGCCTGAGGCGATCGCCGCGATGCAAGCTGCCTTATCAACGCATTGGGGGAATCCGTCTAGCCTACATTTTGCAGGGCAACGGGCGGCAACGGCGTTGGAGCGATCGCGGGTGCAGGTGGCTCGGTTGTTGAATGCGCCGCCAGAAGCGATCGTCTTTACCGCTGGGGGCACAGAAGCGAACAATCTCGTGATTTGGGGAGTGGCGCAGCAATACGCCGTGCCGCAGCACATCATTATTTCCAGCGTGGAACATTCCGCGATCGCCGAACCCGTGGCCCAGCTCGAACGGCAAGGTTGGCAGGTCACACGACTACCCGTTGATTCAACCGGGCGCATCAATCCGTTAGAACTTCAGGCCGCACTTCGAGCAAACACAGTCTTTGTATCGGTGATCTACGGTCAAAGCGAAGTCGGAACGCTACAACCGATTTCCACCTTGGCGGCGATCGCCCAAGCCCACGGTGCCCTGTTCCATACCGATGCTGTTCAAGTGGCCGGACGCTTGCCCCTTGATGTGCAGCAACTCCCGGTGGATTTTCTCTCTCTGTCCAGCCACAAATTCTATGGGCCACAGGGGGCCGGTGCGTTGTATATCCGTCCGGGTACACCGCTCCAGCCCTTGCTGAGTGGGGGAGGCCAAGAAAATGGCCTACGCTCTGGTACTCAGGCGCTCCCGGCGATCGCAGGCTTTGGGGTCGCAGCCGAATTAGCCCTGCAAGAAATGGCCGCCGAAACACCCCGATTAACCACTTTGCGCGATCGCTTATTTAGCCAGTGCCAAGCCATTCCGGGCCTGGTGCCCACGGGCGATCGCATCCACCGCTTACCCCATCACGTCAGTTTTTGTCTCGCTGCCGCCGATCATGACCAATTGAATGGCAAAAACCTCGTCCGCCAGATGAACCTGGCCGGCATTGGCATCAGTGCGGGGGCCGCGTGCCAGAGCGGGAAAGTCACCCCCAGTCCCATCTTGCTGGCCATGGGCTACGGCGATCGCGTTGCCAAATCGGGGATTCGCCTAACCCTGGGCCGGGATACCACCCTGGAGGATATTGATTGGACAGCAATGGTGCTGCGGCAAGTCATTGAGCGAGCCACGGCAACCTTCCTGTCCCGCGTTTAATTCCCCCAGTTTTAATTCCCCTAGTTACAGACATCCCAGGAAGCACCACTTAAGACCTCAGTCCGCAGTTGGCAGACAGGGGGCCACTTCGACCTTTCACTTTGGGCAAATGGGGCTTTATTCTCCTGCGACCATTTTTCGGCCATTTAGCTGTGAACAGCATTCTTAGCCTGGGCACTCTAAGGTAAAGCGCGTTGCCCAGCCTGAACCAACCGTTCAGATTGTGGCAACAGCCTCAGTCCATCTACCGGATGAAGCACAATGCCGATGTTTGCTAAAAGTTTAACGATTACTGCCATTGCTGGGTTTGCCGTACTCACACCCCTGTTCAACCCTGCCGTCGCCCAAGCCGAAGATATGTATGGGGCGATCGCGACCGATGATGAAACTGGCTCCTGGGGCTATGGTTACAACTATCCAACCCGGAGGCAGGCCGAAACAGCAGCAAAAGACCAATGCGGCGAACCGGGGTGTCAGGTTGAAGTGTGGTTCATGAATGCCTGCGGGGCAGTAGCCAAAGATGGACAAACTGTGGGCTGGGGCTGGGCCGAAACTGAGGCAGAAGCACAAACAAAGGCGCTCTCTGCCTGTGGTTCCGGGAGTTGCAAGATTGAAACCTGGGCATGCACCGATCGCTAAAGCGACGACCGCGATCGCCATCTAACTTGCGTAGCAACCAGAACCTGAACCGATCATCCTGGCTGGTCTTTGGGCACGTAGTCGCGTTAGTTCCACACGCTAGACCACATTGCTTATCCCCCGGCTGATGCCCCCAGGTCAACCGGGTTGATCAAGGGTTTGGTTCTGGTCGTAGTAGTAAACACTGCGAATGGGATAGGGGATGGAAAACTGCGCGCGATCGCAGGCTTGCTTGAGGGCAATGACCACATTGCTTTTGGTGCGCCGCACTTGGGCGATCGGGGAGGCCGTCCAATATCGCACCACAAAGTCAATCGAACTGTCCCCAAACCCCACCAAATCAACTTCGGGGGCGGGTTCCGCCAACACGCCTTCTGCTGTTTCTACCGCCGTTAACAACGCTGCCCGCGCTTCTGGCAACGGCGTATTGTAATCCAGGCCGATCGCCAAATCCGTCCGCCGCGCCCCATAGTTGGTCAAGACCTGCACCGGACTGGTAAACACCACCGCATTCGGAATCACCACCAATTCATTTTGGTAGGTACGAATCTCCGTCGCCCGAATACTAATTGATTCCACCGTGCCTTCGTATTCTGCCACCACAATCTGATCCCGCACCTTAAACGGTTCGTTCAACAGCAGTAAAATCCCGGCCAGAAAATTTTTGAAGATATCCTGAAAGGCAAACCCGATCGCGACGGAACTGAGTCCTAACAGGGCCACAATATCGCCCAAGCCCAACCCTGGAAAGGCGATCGCGCAGGCCAGCAAGATACCCACGCCCCACACCGCCACCGAAGTCAGTTGGAGAAACAACAATTGCAGCGAAAGATTGCGAATAAATCGATCAACCGTCATACGGACAATCCGCCGCACCGCCCGTTCACAAAAGCGGGTAATCACCAAAATCAAACCCGCCATCACCAAGGCTGGTAAAATTTCCACCGCTTGCCCCACCAGGTTAAGTAGGCTTTGATTGACCGTTTGTAATAATTCCCGCATGGGTTCGTCAAACTCTTGATTACAGCGAAGGGACTTCCCTCAAAGGACAGAAACGACGGTATCTTACCGTGCCCATCTCGCACTTGCGGTCTAACGAACGGCTGAATTTTGGGCGATCGCAATTCAGTCTTCGCCCTGCACTGCCAGACCAGAGAGCCTGAAGATACACTAGACAATAGAGTTGGGTTGCCGCGCTATTGGCGATCGCCCGGATCTTAGCTATCCCATTGGCCGCCCCCCTTGGCACACGGTTCTCGTGGCGCTGGGGCAGACCTAAGGCAGCCCATCGCGCCGAACTAATTGGTTCACGGCAACTGTCTCAATTCAGAAATTCTCCCTGCCCGATTTTCTGAGATACGTTAATATTAATTAACATAGTAAAATAGGGCAGATAGCTCCGTACCTTAACGAGTGGGAGGACAGACCCCGGTGAATAAACGCTGGAGAAATGTTGGTTTATATGCTTTGCTGGCGATCGTTGTCATTTCGTTAGCAACCGCATTTATTGATGGGCGACAGGTCACCAAGAGCGAACCTGTGCCCTACAGTGACTTTATGAGCAAAGTCGAGACGGGCAAGCCAGCCCAAGTCGGCGGTGAAAACAAGAACATTAGTAACGTGCGGATCAGTGCCGATCGCTCCTTTGCGAGCTACAGCGAAGGCACCGCACAGAAAACTGTAAACCTGCCCCCGGATCCCGAACTCATCGATATCCTGACCAAGAGCGGCGTCGATATTTCCGTGATGCCGCAGTCTGAAGGCGGAGATTTCTGGTTCAAGGCGCTGAGCAGCCTCTTCTTCCCGATTTTGTTGCTAGTTGGTCTGTTCTTCCTGTTACGGCGAGCACAGAGCGGCCCCGGCAGCCAAGCCATGAACTTTGGTAAATCCAAAGCACGGGTACAGATGGAACCCCAAACCCAAGTCACCTTTGGCGATGTTGCGGGGATTGACCAGGCCAAACTGGAACTGAACGAAGTTGTAGACTTTTTGAAAAATGCTGACCGCTTCACAGCGATCGGAGCCAAAATCCCCAAAGGCGTACTGCTGGTTGGGCCTCCGGGGACGGGGAAAACCTTGCTGGCCCGTGCAGTTGCCGGGGAAGCCGGAGTACCATTCTTCTCTATCTCTGGCTCAGAGTTTGTGGAAATGTTCGTTGGGGTCGGTGCTTCTCGCGTCCGCGACCTGTTTGAACAAGCCAAAGCCAACGCACCCTGCATCGTTTTCATCGATGAAATTGACGCCGTTGGTCGGCAACGGGGCGCTGGTTTAGGCGGGGGCAACGACGAGCGCGAACAAACCCTCAACCAGTTGTTGACGGAAATGGACGGCTTTGAAGGGAACACGGGCATCATTATCATTGCCGCCACGAACCGTCCTGACGTTTTGGATGCGGCCTTGCTCCGTCCTGGTCGTTTCGATCGCCAAGTGGTGGTCGATCGCCCCGATTACTCTGGTCGGTTAGAAATCCTGAACGTCCATGCCCGTGGGAAAACCCTGGCCAAAGACGTTGACTTAGAGAAAATCGCCCGCCGGACTCCTGGTTTCACGGGGGCAGACCTCTCGAACTTGTTGAACGAAGCGGCAATTCTGGCAGCTCGGCGAAACCTGACCGAAATTTCGATGGATGAAGTCAACGATGCGATCGATCGCGTCTTGGCTGGCCCGGAGAAGAAAGATCGGGTGATGAGCGAAAAACGGAAGCAGCTAGTTGCTTATCACGAAGCAGGCCACGCTTTGGTTGGGGCATTGATGCCAGACTATGACCCAGTTCAAAAGATCAGCATCATTCCCCGAGGTCGGGCTGGTGGTTTAACCTGGTTTACCCCCAGTGAAGACCGCATGGACTCTGGCTTGTACTCTCGCTCTTATCTGCAAAACCAGATGGCCGTTGCCCTCGGTGGCCGCATTGCTGAAGAAATTATCTTTGGTGAGGAAGAAGTCACGACGGGTGCCTCTAATGACTTGCAACAGGTTGCACGGGTCGCCCGCCAAATGGTCACCCGCTTTGGGATGAGCGATCGCTTGGGGCCAGTGGCGTTAGGTCGCCAACAGGGCAACATGTTCCTGGGCCGGGATATTGCAGCAGAGCGCGATTTCTCAGAAGAGACTGCCGCCGCGATCGACGATGAAGTTCGCAACCTGGTTGAGCAAGCTTATCGTCGAGCCAAGTTGGTTTTGACGCAAAACCAGGCTGTGTTGGATCGACTGGCGGATATGCTCATCGAGAAAGAAACCGTCGATTCGGAAGAGTTGCAAGACTTGTTGGCTTCTAGCGATGTGCGAGTTGCATCGATTGCCTAAGGGGTCGTTGCACACTAGCTATCCTCGTTGGGGCTAAACATCGCTTTCTCATCAGCGTTTAGTCGGGTTCTGTTAAAGCGAAAGGGGCACATTTGTGCCCCTTTTGTTTACGTTGAGTTAAGTGATAGGTATTTCAGATTAGGTTAGAGGGGGCGCAGTCTCAGGGTCCAAGCTCACGCGCCCCACCACCCTTACATTTGGCTGCACTGATCCAGCCATTCTTGATAGGCTTCTTGCAAGGTGCTGTCTTCCAGTTCGACTTCAATCCGCACACTCTTGCAGCGATGACGGAGAGTTTTCGCGATCGCATCCAGGACATAAGTCGCTGTCCGCGCTGACTGAAACTCACCACTCACCACAGGCTTGCCACCAATCCCCAGAATTTCAATATTTTCCGGTTCTCCCTGACTAAGATCCACCTCAGCCAAAGACTTTTGCTCTGGGCTGATCTGCTCAATAATCAACGTTTCATACCGCACAGGGACTTCGACCATTCGGGTTTCAATGCGCTTCCGAATGACCACCTCACCAACCTTGCGCCGTTGATATTCCACATTCAACCGTTCTTCGAGCAAGGGAATGATGACATCTACTGGCGTTGAGGCCGCTTCGGGGGTTGGGGTCGGAGCTTCCAGAACTGACTCTGTAGACTCCTCCATCACCAGGGCCGCAGGCGGTTCATAGGGCTCTTCGCCAAAATCAACCGGGGCGATCGCCTCGGCTTCAGGCAACAGATCTACGTCGGGCAACAAATCCACGTCGGGTAACAGATCCGCTGCGGGCAACCCAGCATCCGTAGCGAGTTCAAGCTCATCCACACCTTCCGGCGTGACAGAACTCAGCTCTAAATCATCCAAATTGAGCGGCGGTAGGGTTTCCATACCACCAGCAAACCCCAAAGCCAGATCTGGCTCCGGCGCGATTGGGGTTTCCGCTGCAAGCGGAGCCTCCAAATCTAAATTCAGACCTAAATCCAGCTCGCCTCCCAGATCAGGCGCAGCCGCCCAATCCAAAGGTTCTTCCGTGGGTTCCTCCAGGCTAATACCCTCGGGCAACTCATCTGCCTCGTCGGGCAAGTCCAGGCTCCAATCGGCTTCTGTCGTCTCAGCGTCCAAGCTAACCGCATCCACGGCGGCCTCGGTCATTGGCTCCGACCAACCCAAATCCAATAGATCTGGTTCCACGTCCGGTGGCGAAGGTTCTGGCTCCAGGTCGTCTGTGAGAGCGATCGCGTCCAACTGATCAAATTCAAACTCACCCAGGGACTTAGGCGCTTCAACGGGCGGGGTTGGCTCTTCCCAGGAGGCAGCGGCCAAACCCGCAGCAGCAGCCAGTCCCGAGACAGCCGCTAAGCCACCCAACTCATCCGTTAAGTCAGCCCCATCAACGGCGTTATCTTCGTCAAGGGAAAAGCCCAAATCAAGCGCCGTGTCATCAACGGTGGTCTCCTCCAGGTCAGGCCCAGGCAATTCAGCTTCTGTAGGCGCTGCGTCGATCGCCCCATCCCAATCTAGACTACCGTCCGTCTCTACAGGTTCATCGGCGATCGCGGCCAACTCTGGCAACGACAAATCCAAATCCAGACCCGGCTCGCCCGATTCTGCCAAGGCATCCAGGCCCAAAGTGGCCTCCTCCGCCAACATATCAGACTCCAGATCGCCCCAAGCCTCAGTCTCTGCCTCAACGCCAGGGCCGCGATCGCTCGCCTCATCCAATGTAAAATTCAGGTCATCCAGGGACGATGATGCCGACTCTGCCCCAAAATCTAACGCCTCTAGCTCGTTGCTTGCGACGTCAGCCGTGGGTTCAGCAAAGTTGATATCCGCCAACGAGGCGATCGCCTCATCCTCCGGCGCAGCCTCCAAGCTCCCGAAATCCAGGGCATCCTCCGCAATCGGCGCTTCGAGCGATCGCTCCTCCTCGCTAGGATAGTCAAACCCCAGCTCCTCGTCCGCGTCCAGAGAAAGATCCAATGCCAGGGCATCATCCTGGCTCGCGGCTTCCGTCCCAAACTCGGCCTCCGAGCCAAAACCAAACTCAGACAAATCTTCGGTCAGCGCCGACTCCGGCTCTGGGGAAAAGCCAAACTCAGACAAATCTTCGGTCGTGGCCGACTCTGGCTCTGGAGTATCAAAGTCCAGATCGCCCAGTTCAAACTCCACCGCATCCACCGCAGACAAGTCTGCTTCTGGCGGAAAGCCAAAATCGGATAAATCTTCGGTCAGGTCAGCAGGAATATCGGCAGGCGGTTTCAGTTCCGGGGGCGCAAAGTCAAGATCACCAAAGGCCAACTCTGGCAACCCGATCGCCGCCTCTGGTGCAATGTCCTCCTCCGGCGGGAAACCAAAATCCGACAACTCCTCCGGCGCAGCTTCGGTTGGTTCCGCAGCAACAAAATCGAGATCCCCCAGGGCAAACTCTTCCGCAGCCACTTCTGCCTCGCGATCGCCCATTGCTGGAGCCGAAAAGTCAAAATCCGACAACTCCGCATCGGCTGGGGCCATACTATCAGAGGCCGCCGCCAACCCAAGTTCACCCAGTTCAAAGGTATCACCGCCCAACTCATCCAGCGGGGCCGGGGCCGCAAAATCAAAATCAGCAGAACCGTCCGTCGGGGTTTCTGGCTCCGCAGCCGAAAACTCCAGATCACCCAAGGCAAACTCTTCCGCAGCGACTACATCGGCTGCCGTGCCCGCCGCATCCGCCGAAAAACCAAAATCTGACAGATCTTCTTCCAGGCTAAAGCTTGCTTCGGGGCTCGCTGAGGCCGTCGAGTCAGTCCACTCCAACTCAGCCGCCGTTTCAGTTGGTTCGGCCAGGTCTAAATCGGGCGAATCTAAATCCAGGGACAAATCCAACCCCAGATCCAGCGATTCAGCACCGTCGCCCACAGAAAGGTCGGCAGGCTCGCCCAGCCCCAAGTCCTCACTCAAATCGGAATCGACAGTAACGGTTTCCGCCAGATCCAAATCCGACAAGCCGGCCAAGTCAGCCGAGAGATCCGCCGCGATCGCATCGGACGAGTCCGCTTCCAACGCCGCCGCAAAGTTCGGCTCTGGTGGCACATCAAGATTGAGTTCGGGCTCATCAAAATTGAACTCCTCATCCACGCCAGAATCGCTGAAATCCGCACTAAAGTCAGACGCGAAATCCGTTGAATCCAGCGGCAACGCCGACCCATCCTCTGAGGGAAAAGTCTCGGCCCCAAAGTCACCCGTGCCAAACTCTTCTGACCCAAAGGGCTCCGAAGCAAACGCTTCCGTGCCGAACTCTTCCGCCCCAAAGGTCTCGGAGGCGAAGTCATCGGACAACACAAACTCCGACTCTTCCCCAGCATCGGCCATCGCAAAGCCAGAGAGCGCAGGGGCCGTTTCCGTTTCCTCCGGGCCAAACTCCAAACTTTCCCCAAACTTCAGGCTGTCGGCTGCCGAGGCATCACCCAGATCTAGCTCTGGCAAAGCCCCATCCAGGTTCAAACTGGTATCAGCGGATGTGTCCGCCTGCCACGCGCTACCCAAATCCAAGTCTTCTAAATCGCCCAACGCTCCAGAAGATTCGACCGCCAGGGTTTCTAACTCGAAATTGGAAGAATTGTCCAGGCCAAACTCATCCAGCGATCGCGCCTCGTTGGGGAGTTCTTCCAGGTTCCAATCATCATCGACAGCAGGTTCGCTCTCTAAACCCGCTGCCAAGAGTGGCTCTTCCGCCGGGTAAGGCTCAGCGTCCAGCAGGCTCAGGTCTTCTGCCTGGTGCAAATCCAACAAATCATCGGCAGCGGGCAACCCGGTTTCTGGTGCTTCCAGGGCCAAGTCCAAGCCCTCAAATTCAGCGCGATCGCCCCCATTCGTTTCCGGGGCAAAGGTCAACTCATCGGCTGCAAGGCTGGCGGCATAGGCTTCCGCATTAAGAGATTCCGTGGGCGATCGCTCCGCTAACCCCGCATCTGTCGCCCCCAAACCGGCTGCCGCGTCCGCCATCATAGAGGGTTCGGCAATTTCAGTAATGGCATCGTCAGGCAAGAAATATTCCGGCAAAAACCGAACATCCGCTTTTGTAATATCCACAAAAACAGATTGGGTTTGAACACTGACTTGTTTGATGCGTCGGCCATTGAGCAAGACCGACGGCTGATGAGCCGCCGCATCATCTTGATCGATCACCAGATTGAGCTGATTGGCAGAATCCAAAATCAGATCTTTGATTTCACCAATCGGTTGCCCCAATTCATCAATGACAGCAAAGTTCTTGAGCTTCGCTCTCAAATTATTGAGGTTTTCTAACAGCGCTCTAATCCGATCAGATTCGGATCCGGAGGGATCATTCGGTTTTGCAGAAGGTTGATACATTTTCCTGCATGGCAATAGGAGGAACAGTTGGGCTCATCAAGAGCGAGGAACGTTACAGCGATTTCAGGAATTCTCGGAGGTAGAGATTTTCCGAATCTGGATTTTTTCGCGAACCACGGTTTCCCGATGAATGGTAGGCACTTCTTCAAACAGCTCAATGCGAATCAGTTCAGTCTCACTGAGGTCTGACCCAACGGGGGATAATTCCGTCCCATTCGCAGAAGGCGCGATCGCAGAGTCGGTCGGGGTGAAGTCTAGCTCGGAGGGCGTACTGTCATTCATAGTTGGCATTCATACTTGACGGAGGGGTCGCATTTCAGATGGATAAGGTCGGAGGGCAAAGTCATCTCGGATCTGGCTGCGAAACGGCCATCACTCAAGGCGCATTCATTCAGTCCAGTCATTGGCTGGCCCCGCAAATCTGGCGGGGAGAGGGTTGCAAGGGCAGGTTAGCAACGGTTTAGGACGACTGGGCCACAGGTGGGGCCGATGTGCTTACCATCATATTAAAGTTTTCCTAATTAGACGTTTTTTCTATCTGGGTTTCGTGGCATTTCGTGGTGAGTTTAGTTAATTTTTATTGCACCCTGGGCGGCGACTGGGTTTGCTACACTGGATGACCGTTGCGCAGGGAACGCACAGCACCGCCAAAGAGCCACCGGGGGAGGAGCGCCGCGGGGAAACTTGGGTCTCCCTCAGCGCGGGTTTGGCAGGTCATGAGCGAGGAGCACAAGCGGCATGAAACGGGAGGCTTGGCGGGGGATGGTGCAGCGATCGCCCGTGATCGGCGTCATTCGTGCGCCGCAGTTTGAGCTGGGGGTGGGCATGGCCACGGCGATCGCCCAGGGAGGGATGCAGTTTATCGAAATTACGTGGAACAGCGATCGCGCGGACGAGCTGATTGCCACGTTGCGGCAAGAGTTACCCCAGTGTGTGATTGGGGCAGGCACCTTAACGACCTTGGCCCAGGTTCAAGCTGCGATCGCCGTTGGAGCTGAGTTTTTGTTTACACCCCATGTGCACGTGGAGTTGCTGGAAGCCGCGATCGCCCAGGATGTGCCCATGATTGCCGGAGCCTTGACCCCCACGGAAATCCTGACTGCGTGGCAGGCTGGGGCCGCCAGTGTGAAAGTGTTTCCCATCCAAGCCGTGGGCGGTGCAGCCTATCTGCACAGTTTGCAAGGGCCGCTGGGCACCATTCCCCTAATCCCCACCGGGGGGGTCACCCTCGACAATGCCCTCACCTTTTTGGCCGCTGGGGCGATGGCCGTGGGCATTTCCAGCGATTTATTTCCCCCCCCAGCCCTGGCCACCCAAGATTGGGCCGCGATCGCCGCCCGCACCAGCCAGCTCATGCAACACCTCATCTTCCGCCAAGAAGAACAGACCCACCCCCACCGTTCCCTGGGTGCCCCGCCAGTCTTACCCTAAAGAGGGCGCAAGCCAAAACGCAATATCAAGAAATATCTAAAACCCTAACGGTTTGTAAGTACGCTCTTCCCAAAGGCCCATCTCCTCAGCCTAGGATGGAAGTGAACGCACGGCAAACCCCATGCAACCTTCATTCACCCGCTATGTTCTTGGAGCCGTAGGAGTCATCCTGACGGTTGGTATCGAGGCAAGTTTTGGCCTGCAACCCCTGACGGCGACCCCAGTGGTCACCGTTGCCCAGGCAAAAACGGTGGCCGCAGCCATCACCGATCTCAAAACGTCCAGTTCCCGCTGGATTGAAATTGACCTGTCGAGTCAGCGGTTATATGCCTGGGAAGGCGATCGCCAGGTCTATGCGGTCATTGTTTCCACTGGCAAAAGCTCCACGCCCACTCCACCAGGGGTTTTTGCCATCCAAACCCGGCACCGCTATGCCCGCATGCAAGGGGATGACTACGACATTGGCGATGTCCCCTACACCATGTATTACTACCGGGGCTACGCCATTCATGGAGCCTACTGGCACAATCGCTTTGGCACCCCTGTCAGTCATGGCTGCACCAATGTCGCGGTTGACCATGCGCAATGGTTGTTTAACTGGGCCAGTGTGGGGACTCCGGTTGTCGTTCATGATTAGAGCCCGTGACCATGCCTGAAGATTCCGCCTGGACGGTGCACGATCGCTTTTTAGAATTGCGATCGCACTGGTTTACCCTCATTGGCGAACACTTGACCGACCATCACGGCCAACCCCTGGAATATTGGCGCGTCGAACGAGCCCATTCTGTCATTGTGCTGCCACTCCACAACGACACTCTGCTGTTGCCCCCGCCCAGCTACCGACCGGGGATCAACGCCACCACCCTCGACTTTCCCGGAGGCCGCCTCCCCGCTGACCAACCCCCCGCCGAAGCCGCGATCGCCATTCTCCACCGCGAATTGGGCCTGCCCGCCCACCAGATCGCCCACCTTGATTGCCTCGATCCCAGCGGTTGGCCTATCAACACCTCATTTTCCAACCAGCGGTTGTATGGCGTGGTGGCCCATATTGCGCCCACCGCCACGATCGCCCCTGCCTTCCTAGGGCAGCAAGTCCCTCTTACCCCCAGCGGCATTCATACCCTGCTCAGTGCGATCGCCTGTCTCCAGTGCCGCACCCTCTTGTTAACCTGGTGGTACAGTTCACAACGGGCTCAACAGGATTCGAACCTGTGACCGATCGCTTAGAAGGCGATTGCTCTATCCACTGAGCTATGAGCCCCAACCAAAAACTATTCACCATTGTCTGGAGTTTCGTGCCATTGTGCAACCGCACGGGCCACCGACCAAATAACCAATGCCTGCCAAGTAGCGCCCCAAGGTAATGCCACAGCCATGCCCCCTCAGGCCCCAACTGGCAACACTCAACCTCCCTAAACATTCTAGACAAATGTTAGGTAATATAATCAGTCTCAACGAATTAGTTGCAACTGACGAGTTCTAAGTTACCCTGAACACTGGTTCGCGTCATTCAAGTTCGCGTCATCAAACGATTAAATCTCCAGTCGCAGCATCGCGATCGCCCACCCCGTCCTTCCACCAGGCCCAAACTGCCCCCCAAACAAAGCCAGCGCTCCCCCGCTAACGACCCCAGACAGCCCGTTTTATGCCCCTGTTCTTGCCCAACCCGCAGCAACCACCACCGACAAAGTTAACCGTAGGAATTCCGTAAATTAAAAGATTGAAGTAATCTGGGGTCTATCTGCACCTATCCAGATCTAACTCCCCACCCCTCCGATCGCGGTACCTGGTTTTGGCATTGCCACCTTAGCCCTCACCCGGTTGGCCCACACACAGCCCTGACAGGAGAAATTGCTAGTGTCATGTTTATTCTGAAACGGCAGGATGTAGAGATTTCTAGCATTCAGCACCCCAAGCGGGATCAGCAAATCCCTATTCTGACGTATCAGGGACAGACCTTTCGCCTGATTCATGTTTTTAGTGCGGCCCAAGAAGAAGATGCCAAAGCCATTTGGCGAGATCTAACCGACAATCAGGGCAAAGCCTGTGTCTTGCTGGAAGAACCAGAGCGTTACAGCGTTTGGGGCAAGATCCGCCTGGAACAGTTGGAACAAGAAGCCGATGCCGGGAGCGATGGGGGCCTCAACCCCGTCCACATCAAAGGCTGTCTCCTCATGTTGCAAGCTGTCTTTATTGATATTGAAGATTTGTTAGGCAATCGACAAGCCGGGTTGTTCCAAAAAGATATTTCCGATGTCTTCAAACAATGGCGCTTTCCCCAGGCTGAAACGCCCGATGCAGTGAAATACGTGCTGACGATGGATCCCCTGGGGGGTGGGGCGCAACTGCCCGCGTGGCAAGAGCATCACCTCAACACCTTGTTGCAAGAACTCCATCGCCTGGGCAAATCCTATTTTGGCAATACCAGCTTTGCACCACGGGCGATCGACGCATTGGAAGACTTACCCAGCGGTGAACAAAACCAGTTTCGCGACTGGCTGAACCGATCGCCCCTGGGCAAATTATGGAGTTGAGGGTGGGTGGCGATCGCCCCCTCAGCCATGAACTTTAAGAACGAGCTTAAAGAATTTTTGACAAATGGATCGCTCCCTCCAGAGATATGTCACCCTTGCTTGAGGGTTCATCGTCTTTTGAGATTGCTTTTTATGCCGCTACCTCCCTACCAATCATGAGCAAAGCAGACAAATCTTCGGGTTCTAAAACTACCGGCCTTTCAGTGCAGGTCATTGTCCTCACGCTTGTAGGTTGGGGCGTACTGGCATTGCTGTTCTATGCCCTCTTCGGCATCACCGCTAAAGGAGAAGAACAATCCTTTGGCTATTCCCTTGGCACCTCCATCTTCGAGGCCACTGCTTACCTGGTGGCCACTGTGCTTTGCTTCCGGAACTGGGGCAGTTCGCAAATTGTGAGTGGGCGCAACGTGTGGCTGGGAATCGGCCTGGGGATGCTGTTTTACTTCATTGGCAATGTCATCTTCAGCTATTGGGAACTGGGCTTCAAGCTGAGTCCGGCAGTGTCCCTCGGTGACCTCTTCTTTATTCCGTCCTATGTCTTTTTGGTGTGGGGGATGGTGCAAGCCGTATTCTCCCGCCGTCTCAATTTGGAACTGTGGCAAAAAGGTGTTGTGATGGGGATCGCCATTGTGGGCGTTGCCATTGCGATCGTGCTCAGTAGCGCCGCCCCCGCCCCCACAGCCCACCACTGGCTAGAAGCACCGGCCTACGCAGAAACCCAACCCCTCCAGACAGGGACAGCGATCGCCCCCCAGACCGTAGCCCAAGCCACCCCCGCTCCCAGCCCTGCCGCCGAGGAAGCCCCAGCCACCGCACCAAGCTGGGCCGTGAGCTTAGACAAAACCCTGCAACAGTTAGAACGGCCTGTTCAAACCTTTTATCTAATTTGTGATGTGTTGTTGTTGGTCTTGGCAACGACCTTGCTGCTGGCCTTTTGGGGGGGGCGTTTTTCCCAATCGTGGCGGATGATCGCGATCGCGGCGTTCTTCTTGTACCTGGCCGATATCTGGTTCAAATGGGCGACTAATGCCATTCCCAATTACCAAAGTGGCAGCTTGCCTGAAGTGGCCTGGGTGTGGAGTGGGTTGCTGTTTGGTGTGGGTGCAGCCCTGGAATACGACTTGTCTAGCCGCTCTCGACGGTCTGGGTCTCGGCGACGGGCCTAGGCTGCTACCCCCAAAGCTCCAGGTAAGCCGAAGAGTTGCGTCAACTCCGCCCACAGGAGTGCTTTGACGCCAGATAAATTTGGCGATCGCCGAAAACACCCTGTCACAGACCAACTCTCGACATACAATGAGAAAAGCTGGTGCTGTTTCCCAAATGCCCATAGAATGACCGCTCGAAAGCTATCCGATTCCGAAAAACAAGAGATCATCGATCTTTACCGCACCACTGGTGACACGACCTCAACCTTGGCCGGTCGCTATGGTGTCAGTACATCGACGATTAGCCGTGTGCTCAAAACCTCGTTGCCAGCGGATGAGTATGAAACCCTCATTCAGCAAAAGCGAGCCTTGCGGACGGGGGATAGTGCCACCGAGTTTTCCGCAACCCCGGTCAGTGATGTAACGGCGACATCAGACGCGATCGCCCCAGAAACACCTCAGACCGAAGCCCAGGACACTGACTCCGCAGAAGTAGAAGCAGAAGCAGAATCCGGTCGGCGATCGCGCCGCCGCACTCCCCGCACAACGGAAAAACCCCAACCCCCGAAACTGCTGGAGAAAAAAACTGAACCAGGGAGCGATCGCGCCGAAGCTATTGTTGAACCGCTACCAGCGATCGCTGAACCCACCGAAGAACCCAGCAGCGAACCTGCAGAAAAAGCAACACGTTTACCCAAACCAGTCCTCTCGTCTGGCAGCGCCCGACCCACCCTCAAATCCGAAAAACGGCAAGATTCCGAAGAAGCCGAACTCCTGAAAGAGCTATTGCATGACACGCGCCTAGAAGCCGAAGAACTCGCAGATCTGGACGACGAAGATTTAGATGACGAAGATCTGGAGGACGAGGACGACGAGGACGACGAGGACGACGAGGACGAAGAATTTGAAGCCCACTCCCCATTTTTGAGCGGACGCTTGAAAGATGAAGGGAGCATCCAAATTTTGCCAATCGCCGAAGCCACCTTGCCTCGCACCTGTTACCTCGTCGTTGATCGGGCCGCCGAACTCATTGCCCCACCATTGAAGGACTTTGGTGATTTGGGCCAGATTCCAGAAACCGAATTTCAGGCGAAAACTCTGCCCGTTTTTGATAACCACCGTGTGGCCAAACGATATTCCAATCCACGGACACAGCGAGTCATCAAACTGCCGGATGGGCGCGTGTTATCGAAAGCCTCATCCCACCTCCAGGCCAAGGGCATTACCCGCGTATTGATTGACGGGCGCGTCTATTCTCTGTCCTAGCACGGTTGCGGTTGTCGGGGCGGTGCCAGCACCCAAGGCGAAACTTGCACTGCCTGGTTTATTCGTCGCGCTCAAAGTTAGGGATCAACAACAAAGGCGCGATCGCCCCTAGAATTGCCCCCAACCCGACTCCAAACCCCAGCACAATGCCAATGGGAATTTCGATGGACTGAAAGGTCAGAAACTTGAACGCCACTGGTGTAAAGTTTTGCACCGAGAGAATGGCGATCGCGCTGATCCACCCGGCAAAAATGAACGCAAACACCAAAGTTAACAAAGCTTTCATCAGTCGCAAACCGAGCATACGTCCTTACAGCCTAGCGCGTTTTAGTGCCTGCGATGAGGCGATCGCCGGAGCTGCCTGATCCTCTACTCGCCCCGTGCTGGCAATAAAAAACCCGACGACGGTGTCGCGGGTTAGGTGTACCTATGAGTGCTTCAGGGTAAACAACACGCGGGCTGGGGGAAAATCCGTAAATCCCATCGAAAAAGTTCAAAAACTCTTTAATTTCCCATCCAGTTACAGGGTGCCTGCGGCAGGATGGGCAAGCCACTCTAGCCCTGTCTTCATCCAGAGTATGCCAGCTTGCCAGTCGTGTTCCGGGGTGAGCCACGCGATCGCTGTCTCCGTCATCAGTGGCGCGATCGCCGGAGCCTGGGTCTGCAACGTTTGCTCCAGATAAGTCGTCAAGGTGTCGCCATCGACCAGATCCGGCAAGGATGTTCCCAGTGGCCCGATGCCGGGACAGCGTACCATCGCCGCCGGATCCAACTGCCACCCCCCTTGGGGCAAAAATCGGCCTGTCGCCAAGTCGATCGCCCATTCTTCCTCCGGTGCTGCCGTCCCCAGAGCGATCGTCAAAATCACTACAAACCGCAGCGTGCCCGTCGCCCAGCCCGTTCCAGGGTGCAGCACCACCGCATCAACCCCGCCGAGCCAGGACATTAATTCATAAGAACTCCGAGCCACCTGCCACAGCAACTTTGGCACTAATTCTTCCAACACCAGTTCCGGCTGGAGCAAAGCCCAATTCAAGCTAGGCGCATGGCTGGGCAACGCAGCAAGGCGATAAGCTGCGTGCAAAACGCGCTCCTCCAGGGGCACGCCGCCCCCCGCAGGCTCACAGAAAATACGACCGAGTCCTTGTTCAATATCGTGGTAAACCGCCCGGTGCAGCAGTTCATCCAGAGTGGATTGGGCCGACAGGCGCACCATTGTCGTCATAATCTGTGGTTGAGGAGGCACTTCAAACACGGCAACCTGCGGTAAATCGCCGCGATCGCCCTGCCTTGGCCACGCCTCTGCCTTCCCAGCGTAGGGTAGTTCATCCATCAACTCCGCCTCAACCGGAGTGTCTATTGGCGTGCTGGCCCCTGGCCCCACCCCCGCTTGGGGCGACAGTTCCCAGTCCAGCTTTAGCCGCAGCTGCCCCAAATACCAGGGCTGGCCAGGAATCAGGCACCGGGCGGCAAAACCCGTCAGCCAGGGTTGCAATGCGGGTGACACCCCTAAAATCGCCTGAGTGAGATATTGCAATTGGCGATCTGCCCAGGGCAGCGCCCCACTTCCAGCGGCCTCCGATAGTCCCTCAAGGTCTAGATAAGTCGCTAGAGGAGTAGCAGGGTCAAGCCACAAAGACAGGCGGCGATCGAGACCGGGCTGGGGGCGATCGCGCGTCACCAGATCAACCGCCCACTGAGCCTCTGGCGTTGCCACCTGCAAGCTAGCCACCAACCGCAACACCCCAGGACTGGGCTGGTCTGCATCGCTCGTTTGGACTGCAACCGCAACCCCCTCCAGCAGTTGCATGACTGGATGCCCCGTCCGCGCTAAATTCCAGAGCAACAGCGGCAACAGGGTTTCGAGCCGAAGGGCTATTGGAGCGATTGCCGCCGGAGGCTCAACCGGAGCGGCTGGAATCGCCGCGATCGCCCCAGCCAAAGCGGCTCCATCCTCTTCCGTCAGAACTTGCAAGACCTCTTCAATTTCCTCACTCACATAGGGGGCCAGGGCTTCAGGCGTCAACGGTTGGGGAGCGGCTCCACCCTGAGCTGGCGATCGCAACTGCTTCAGCAAATCAACCAATTGTTGCATGGCCGCGATCGCCCCAGGCGACAAGCGCGGCGGCGCTTGTAACCGCACACACACCATCGGCTCCGCAACTTGCACCACCGCCTCACTGGGAAGCAGTTGCCAAGCCGCTTCACCACGGGCCACACCAGCCTCCAGCGCAGACGCAGTTTGCATTGGGCTGAGAGATAAGTTAACCGGATTCATCGGATGTTATCCTCCAGCGACTTAGGGGCCAGGGTTCCAGCCCTAGGGCACGCGGGGGCTGTTCCTCGCTCGGTTCGGTGTTTGCCACTTACCGAGCTGGCGGCACTCTGTCTGCCGCCACCGTCAGGCTTCTTTGTGATAGTCATCGTCATCTAAATGTTTGCGATGGAGTGTCCAGGCAAGCTCCTGGTCGTTTGCGGCGATAGGCCCCAAGCCCTAGCCAGACTTACCAAGTTTAGAATGCCCAAGTCGACCAGCGTTGCAGGATAGTCTCCCCGCCCATAACGTAGAGATTTGTGTCAAGCGATCGCCCAATCCCCGCAGAGAAACCTGCCAAAGTCGCGCAATGCACCCTAGAATCAAGTCTGTGGCCAGTGATGAAATCAGCCCCCATGAATCGACTTTCACTTTTAGCGTTTCAGTTTACGTCTCCCGGCCCAGAGGTGCCCTTTTTGCAATGGGGTTTTATCTCAGTGCGCTGGTATGGGTTGTTGATTGCCTCTGCCGTGTTAATCGGGGTCAGTCTCTCGCGTTTTCTGGCCCGCCAACGGAAAGTAGACCCTGAATTGGTCAGTGACCTGGCCATTTGGCTCGTCATCGGTGCCATCCCCTGTGCCCGTCTTTACTACGTCGCGTTTCAGTGGCAAGACTATGCTCAAAATCCCGCGAGTATTTTGGCCATCTGGCAGGGCGGCATCGCCATTCACGGTGCAATCCTCGGTGGGCTGATTGCCAGTCTGGTGTTTTGTCGGTGGCAAAAAGTTTCGTTTTGGCAAATGGCTGATCTCATCGCCCCCGCTTTGATCCTGGGGCAGGCGATCGGGCGCTGGGGCAACTTCTTCAACTCAGAAGCCTTTGGCCGTCCGACTGATTTACCCTGGAAGCTCTATATCCCTCCTGCCAATCGTCTCCCCGGTTATACCACCTACGAGTTTTTCCATCCCACCTTTTTGTATGAGTCCCTGTGGAATCTCATGGTCTTTGGAATTTTAATGGTGCTGTTTTTCCGCGATCGCAGCGGGAAGCTGCCCCTCAAAACTGGGACTCTGATTTTGGTCTATCTCGTCGCCTACAGTTGTGGGCGCTTTTGGATCGAAGGGTTACGCACCGATAGTTTGATGTTGGGGCCTTTACGCATTGCCCAAGTGGTGAGCTTAACCGAAATCGCGATCGGGATCTTAGGTTTAGTCTGGCTGTATAGCCTGGGGCGATCGCTCCCCGATGTCATCTTACCAGCAGCCAAACCCGCCGTTCCCCCCTCCTCCGACAATCCCTAACCCCCCCTTTCGCCCCCCTTGGCGACCTAGGAACCCGGCCAACCGCCCAGCCTGCTGCACCAGTCAAAAAAAAGCCCCGACTTGCATCGAGGCTTAATCAAGGGTGCATCTACCACTGCTTTACTCTTCCCAACTGACTTGCTTGCTCCGGAGAAATAAACGAATTGAGTATGACGCAAGAACCCTGCTCGCCAATCCAACCCGCCTTGAATTCCCCCGCCTTAGCACCAGCCGTCTACATCGTTGGGGCTGGCCCGGGTGATCCTGACTTGCTGACCCTCCGGGCCGCCCGCCTCCTCAGCCAAGCCGATGTAATCCTGTTCGCCGATTCCCTCGTACCGAAACAAGTGTTGCACCTCGTCCGGCCAGAGGCAGAAGTCATCCGTACGGCCCAAAAGACCCTGGAAGATATTTTGCCTGTGATGATTGAGCGCGTCCGTGCCGGGAAATCCGTAGTGCGGTTGCATTCTGGCGATCCATGTTTGTATGGTGCCGTCCAAGAACAAATGCAAGCGTTGCTAGAGGCTGGGATCGAATTTGAGGTTGTGCCAGGGATCAGCGCCTTCCAAGCAGCAGCAGCGCGTCTGCGAGTCGAGTTGACTCTTCCTGGCTTGGTGCAAACCATTGTGTTAACGCGGGTAAGTGGCCGCACCCAAGTACCAACCACCGAAGAGTTGGCCTCTTTAGCAGCCCACCAAGCCAGCCTTTGTCTCTATCTCAGTGCACGCCATGTGGAGAAAGCCCAGGCCGATTTGTTGGCCCACTATGCCCCAGAGACTCCAGTGGCAGTTTGCTTTCGGTTGGGCTGGCCCGATGAAAAAATTTGGGTTGTCCCGCTTTGCCAGATGAGTGCCATCACAGAACAGGAAAAGTTGATCCGCACGACCTTGTATGTGGTCAGTCCAGCCTTGGCCGCGCCCACTGTGCCAGCCGCCTTGCAACTAGAGCCAGCCTCAGCCTTGCCACACACGCGATCGCGACTCTATAACCCCAGCCACGATCATTTGTTTCGGCCTGCGGTGCCCTGACGTTATTGCTCCCCCCTTCAGCCCATGCACGCCTATGCCCTCTTAAACACCCCGCCCCCGGCCAGTGACTTGCGCTTACCGGAGGGAATTGCTGGCCCACTGACCCTGGTACATGAGGGGGCCTTGGCCGCGATCGTTGAACTGGACTTGGATATCACCGTCTTGCAAGCGGATGAAGCAGCCTTGTTACAGGCAATCTTGGGGCACGATCGCGTCATCCATCAGCTCTTTCAACAAACGACGATTTTGCCCCTCCGGTTTGCCGTCTTTCCGACCCTGGCAACCCTCGTAGCCCACCTCGCCACCCATCAACCTCACTATCTGGCGCAACTTGCTCGGTTAGCTGGTCAGGCTGAATACACGATCAAGCTCCAGCCCTTAGCAGCACCAGAGCCCGCGATCGCGCCAGAATTGCGGGGAAAAGCTTACTTCCTGGCAAAAAAGCAGCATCACCTGGCCCAGGAGCGCTATCAACACCAGCAACAAACCGAGCTTGATGGGATCAGACAGACCCTGGCCCGCCGTTATCCGCTCCAATGGAGCGAGGAGAGTCACCAGGCCTATCTTCTGAGTGATCAGGCACAAAGTGACCAGTTATATGCCGCGATCGCCCACCTCCAAACCCAATTTCCGACCTGGGCCATTCAACTCGGAGAGCCCCTCGCGCCCTTTCACTTCGTGGAAGCGATCAGTTCATCTGGCGCAGCTAGCCAACAATAACCATCAACCCTCGGTGAAGTTGGGGCCGCGATCGCGCCTCCTGTTTCACCAACGCTTCCCGCGTGAATTTCCAAGCAGCTCGGCAAAGCATAACTACTGCATCAAGTTATCCTTAGCGATGGTCAATCAACGCTTAGGAAATTAATTTATGCTAAGGCAATAATGGTAACCTGGAGCCACCGCGCACCCGCTTGCACAAGCGCAATTCTGTGCCTTGTTGATTCCATTGCACTTGATCAAAAATCTGGTGGAGGATGAACAAACCGCGCCCACATTCATTTTCACAGCAGGACACTGTATGTTCTAGACTTGGGTTACATTCTTTGGGGTGTCTAAACCCTTCTCCTTGATCGGTAATAATCCACCAATATTGGTCGGCGACAACCGAAAAGCGAACCAAAACCGTCTTTCGGGGGTCTAAGTTATTACCGTGCTTAGCTGCATTCACCAGAGCTTCTTGCAAGCCCAAGCGAACTTCAGGCTTCCACTGTGATGGAATCTCAGCCAACAACAAATCCAAAACTGGAACTAAATAAAGAGTCGAAGCAAAACTTATAGCGTTCCAACTGCGCTTAGCCGGACGGGACGAGACAGCTATCACTCAGAAAAACCCCGTAGCTTTACAAGTGGTCTAGGAAATTAGTTTTTATGCTTGCTTGAGATTTCAATTGGCCAAGCCCACCAATGTGATTAGGTTCTGCGAGAATTACCGCATTTGATAGTTAGTTTTTGAAAAATATTCAGATGTTTAGGGTTGGTGCAATAGCCACCAGAGAGAAGACTCGATGTTTTGTGTTTGTTAATCTCTCTTTACTTACGACTATATCAAAGGATTCCACCCAACCGCAGCTTTGATACGAATTTTCAATCATTGACTAGAGGGAGTGTGGGTTTCCTCTATCCGAATGGGGGATTTCACGATGACAGTTGCTCAATCGAACGAAAATCTTTTTCAACTTCGGCCCAAAGGGAGCGGTTGTGGGGGTCGGTACGCAGCGCTTTTTTGAGGTATAGGCGGGCTTTATCAATTTGCTTATCACGGATGAGTTGGCGACCCCACTGTTGATAGACGATCGCTTGCCATTGAATCACTTCTGGATCGCAGGGTAGGCGACGGGCTAACCCTTCGACAAGGGCGATCGCGCGAGGCAGCTTTTGCGATCGCAAAAGCTGTTGTAACTGCTGATAGGAACTGGCTTTGAGTTGCTGCTCTAACGGCGAAAGCACTGGATTGGACTGGAGTTGCACTTTCCGGCGGGATTGGGAAGCCGACGGTTTGGCTGGGGCTGGGGCGGTAGTTGCCGGGTTGGGCGATCGCCGGATAGTGGCTCCCTCCGCCAGAGAGTTTTGTAAAAACTTATACGCCGCTGTAATCTCAATAAATTTGTCTTTGGTTTGGCGATCGCCGGTGCTGACATCGGGATGATAGAGGCGGGCCAAACGACGATAGGACGCTTTCACCTCCGGGAAAGATGCCCCTGATGCCAACCCTAATACTCGGTAGCAATCGACAAGATTCATGAAAAAGCGATGACTGAATTATAAGAATTCTGCCATCGCTAGAGCGAATTGGTGAAGGATCCAAGCATTAAGCTTTTGCCCGTCAGCCTGACCGAGGGCGATCGCTGGCTTTAGACCGTGCTCAGCCCACTCAGATCCCTCGTTAACTGGGCTTATGCCATCGTTTCGATTACTTGGTCAATCAAGCCGTATTCTTTGGCTTCTTGGGCCGACATGAAGTAGTCGCGATCGGTGTCCTTTTCAATTTTTTCCAACGACTGGCCACACCGTTCCGCCAGGATTTCATTAAGCTGGCCCCGAATGCGTAGAATTTCCTTCGCCTCAATCTCAATATCGGTCGCTTGGCCCCGGCTCCCGCCCAAGGGTTGGTGGATCATAATCCGAGCGTGGGGCAGGGCCAGTCGTTTGCCTTTGCTCCCAGCCGCCAACAAGAAAGCCCCCATTGAAGCCGCCAACCCAACACAAATGGTGACCACTTCGGACTTGATGTGTTGCATGGTGTCAAAAATGGCCATCCCCGCCGTGACCGATCCGCCAGGTGAGTTGATGTAAAGGTAGATCGGTTTGGACTGGTCATCCGAGTCGAGATAGAGCATATAGGCCACGATCGCGTTCGCAATGCCATCGTCAACTTCTTCCGACAAGAAAATAATGCGTTCGCGGAATAACCGTTCGTAAATATTAATCCACTGCTCATAGGCGCTACCCGGCAAACGGTAGGGCACGCTAGGAACTCCGATCGGCATAGCTCAACTCCTTCGATAACTGCCTTCGATATTCGACAATTGATAAAATGATAAAAACGGTAACAAGCTAGAGCAAGCGTTACCGCATCACCGTGGCCACATCTGTGGTGACCCGTTTAGGACTTTGTAACACCCGGTCAATAAGGCCATATTCCTGCGCTTGCTGGGGCGTAAGATAGAACGTGCGATCCATATCTTTAGTAATTTTGGCGGCAGACTGTCCAGTGTTTTTGGCCAGAATATCGATCACGAGCGATCGCTTGGCCAACACTTCCACCGCATTCACCTGAATATCAGACGCTTGCCCCTGAGTCCCCATCAGCGGATGGGTTAAAGCAATCATGGCGTGGGGTAAACAGCCTCGTTTGCCCTTAGTCCCCGACGAGAGCAACACCGCCGCCATACCGATCGCCTGCCCCAGACAAATCGTGACAATCTCCGATTTCACGTGCTGCATAGTGTCATAGATCGCCAACCCTGCCGTTGTTGACATCATCCCCGCCGTTGGATCAGCCATCCCCGTCGCCACCGGATCACCATAACAATTGATGTAGATGTAGATCGGTTTCGACTGATCTTCCGAGTCTAAGTACAACAGCGCTGAAATCAGCGAATTAGCCAAACCCATTGTCAACGGTTGGTTCAGGAAGATAATCCGCTCTTGGCTCATCCGCGTGTAAATGTTGATCCACTGCCAGTAAGGACTGCCGGGAACGTTGTAAGGAACGCGCAAAATATCGGACATCAGAATCCTCAGTGAACAGTAACGGCAACTTAGGTCAACGCTGGCACAGGCGCAGGTAAATCTTTCGCACTTTCCAAAACGCGATCGATCAAGCCATATTCCTTCGCTTGTTGTGGTGTCATGTACAACATGCGATCGGTGTCTTTCGCAATTTTTTCAGGAGTTTGGCCCGTATTTTTCGCCAAAATATCCAACAACGCTGCTTTGTTTTCCAGCACCTCTTTGGCGCGAATTTGGATATCCGTTGCTTGACTCCGGCCCATGCCCACTCGGGGTTGGTTGAGGACAATCGTGGCGTGGGGCAAGCTAGCCCGGAAGCCTTTCGTTCCTGCCGCCAGGATCATTGCAGCAGTGCCCATCGCCTGCCCAATACAAATCGTGTGAACGGGGGGCTTGACATATTGAATCGTGTCGCAAATTGCAAACGCTTCGGTATCCTGCCCGATCGCGTCGCCCGTATACCACGACGTGCCAGTGGAATTGATGTAGAAGTAAATGGGCTTCTCCGGATCGTTGAACTGCAAATACAACAGTTGCGCAATGATCAGCTTGGTCACATCAACCCCAAGTTGGCGCTTGAAGTCATCCGATGAAACCAGCGGCAACCCCAAGTAAATAATTCGCTCTTTCAGCAGCAGCGAGGGAAGGTCGGGCGGTGGGGTGCGGTAGTAGGCATCTCCGTAATAGGACGACGATTGAACTGCCTGAATCGGTGACATAGCGAAGTCTTCTTTAACAAGAGCACTGTCTATCCATAGTAGCGTGCCAGATGCCAGGAAGGCAGACTAGCCAGGGCGGGGATCGGCGATCGCCACCGCAGCAAACTCATAGATTTTTCTAAAGAAGTCGTGCATTCAGGATGAAAAGGCGTATATTGAGGGGCATTTCAACGTCATTCGTGGTTTTGCCTGTGCTGATTCCCACCTTTCCCGAATGTAATCACTCGTTAGTCAAGTCCCTGGCCCATTATTCTGACCAGGAATTGCTGACCTTGTTTCAACGCCATTCTGATGCAGGGCAGTATTTTGCTGCCATCTTCTGTCGCTACAGCCCGATGGTGTATACGCTGATTCGGCATTCGGCGCGATCGCCCGTGCAAGCGGATTATCTCTTTGCGCAAACATGGCGACATTTATTCTATGAGTTGGGCGGGTTAGATCTGCGATCGCCCCAAGGGGAAGGTGAGTTTACCCTGCAAAACTGGCTGCTGAATGCAACGGCTGTATGCATCAACCAGGCTGACCTGCCCCCCGTCGAAGCCATTCACTACAACTTAGAGGCCGCACCGCCGCCGCTCTGGTGCTACATGGAACGGGCACTCGACCAACTGCCCCCAGTTTTGCGGCTGATTGTATTGATGGCCCAGACTTTTGGCTGGAGCGAGACCCGCATCTCGGCCTACCTCCAAGCCGAAGGAGATGCCATGTCCCCGGCAGAAGTCCGCGTTCGGTTGCAGGAAGGCTACCGTTTGCTTGAAGAAAATTTACCTGAGGATGTACGGGCAATTTACCTAGCGGGGAATACTTGGGCACAGGCGACCCCGTTGGCAACATCCTGATCCTTTGTGAGAATGGACAAATAGCCACGGGGAATCGGCTATGCATTGTTTACATTCTCAAGGGAAGGGAGCTATGGCTGGCAAACAATCCAATTTTTGGGGCCTCAGAACGGTGGGATATGGTTCTGGGGTTTTGGCATTGGGGGCGATCGCCGCAGCCCTCGCAGCCCTGCCAGCGCCTTCCTTGGCGAATAGTTTGATGGAGCAGCTCACCATCCAGCAAAATAGCGGGACTCGCGGCCCTGCCAGGGATCAAGCGGATCAATACATGCGGTTGGGACAAACCGAAGGAGCCAAAGGGAATTGGCCAGCGGCGATCGCGGCGTGGCAACAAGCGCAGCAGCTCTATCAGGCGATCGGCGATATGGACGGGCAAGGCATGGCCTACAGTTATTTAGCCGCCGCTTACAACCGCACCGCCCAACCCCGCGCCCGCGAAGATGCCATGCGCCGCCAACTGGCCGTTACTCGCGATCAACGGGATTTCACTGGCCAACTCTACGCCAACAACAATCTAGGCCGTGCCCTCGCCGGACGAGCCAGCGGTAGCCCCGGAGCGGGAACCCTATTTATGGAAGGGATGGATGTGGCCTCCAGCACCCGCAATCAAAAGGGTGAATACCTGACGGCCCAAAATATGGCGTGGTTGGCCAATAGTTTAGAGCAACCGGATTTGACGATACGGCGTTATGAGTATGCATTTCTCCCAGCTAGCCAGTGGTATGCCAATCCCAACAGCTATGCGATGAAACTAGGCGATCGCGGTGCCCAACGCATTGACCAAGCTCGGTTTTATATGGGCACCCGGTTTACCCAAGTTGCAGATCGATTTGCTGCCCAGGATGGAAATGCCCCGTTGCAATTCCAAACCCTGGATAACCAGGTTGTGGCTTATCAGGCAATGGGCCGTTACGACTTGATGACTGATACCCTGGAAGAGCGGCTGGCACTGGCGCGAGCCGTGGGCGATCCAACCGAGGAATTGGCAACACTGACCGCATTGGGGCAAACCAATTTGAATGTAGGCCGCACGGTATTAGCCCAACGCTACTATGGGCAGGCATTAGTCGTCGCTGAACGCCTCAACGATCAGCAACAGGCAGGCGTTTTGCGAGAACGGCTCGCCACATTTACAGCGCCGTAAACACTATTTTCTAAAATCTCGGCATTTGTATTGTTGAGTTAATGAATTAGCAGCGATCGCCTCCGTAAGAAAGAGGCAAATAGCTCCTCGTCCGAAAAAATCTGCCTAATTGTTAGACTAAACTCTTCTGCGTAACCCTCTATTTGGGGATCTTAGACAAAAATTTCCAGCCTACTTAATGTTATACAGCCTGCACTGTGCGTAACTTCTTTCGTATACTCATCCTCGACGTACAGTACTTGTGAGGGTGATTCACGTGCCAATGCTTCAAGTCCAAGAAGCTTACTCTTTCTACAGAATATATATCCTTGATTACAGCCGTAATAAAGCTGAAATTTATGAGCAGTACGGTTTTTCCTTGCAAGGTAGCGTAGGTTCAAAAGATTGGGAAGTATTTGCGGCAATTTTAGTGAATGATAGAGCAAGGAGAGGCGATGGGGCAGATTTGGTGAACTACGAAGTGAAATCTGCCACGATTGGAAGTAGCTTTGAGTACCAGTACCACAGAAATCGCGGACTAAATAAACTAACTGACGACAGGGCTGTAGATCACATTTTCGTCGCTAGAAGCGAAACCTATATGAATGTTGAAGTTTGGTTGGTTGAGCGTACTAAAATGATCCCTATATTTGATAGGTGGCTACCCGAACTCATTCAAAACTATGAAGCCGCAGACAGGCAAAGATTTCGACGTTCAGTGACTTACGGTTTTGTTAGGAACCAAGGTGTTCGACTGCTAGAAATCACTGGTGGAGAACTAAGCTACTTTCTCGAAGCGACTTAGCTAGAGGGTTTAAGATATTTTCAGCAATCCAGACAATAACAGGTACACAAACAGCATCACCAAACCCTGTTAAAGCTTGATTGATTTGTGGTGGAAGTGGATAGTCGTCTGGAACACCTTGCAGCCTTGCATACTCCCGAGGTGTCATCAAGCGCATTTTAAGAGTCCCTTGTCCGACTCTGACAAGCATTTGCCGACTACTACCACCTCCGGTAGTTCTTAAACAACCAGCAAGACCATCTTTTCTAAGTTCTGCCTTTTGCTTACCTCCACGAACCCGCCTATACATAGGGCAGTATGAATATGTTGATAACTCCTGTAGTCCTTGTAAATATGCGAGATTGATGGGTGACATCATATTCAAGTGACGCTTTACTTCGTTGTCAGACCACCAGCGATCATCGTCATCTGCAATGTTTTCTAAGACAAAACTCAAGTCAGCTTTTATCTTATCTGGTAGTGCTGGAACATCCAAAAAGTTCCAGCATAGATCGAGATTGTTTACAACTACCTTTTCAAGCGCCTGCGTTTTAAGTGAGGAAGAGCGCTTAGAGAAAACGAATATATTCTGATTCGCGTTAGATGCCTGCATTCCGACCACAAATACCCTTGGTCTACTTTGAGGTACAAAATGAGCCGCGTCAATAGTGAAAACGTCACAAGCATAACCTAGTCGATTCAATTCTTGAATTGTAAGTCGGAAGTCTTTTCCGCTGTTTGATGTTAACCAACCAGGCACATTTTCTAGCATCACAAGCTTAGGCTTATTTACTTGATTGTCAAGAATCTTAGTGAATCCCCAAAAAGCGCTGGAATGCCTTCCATCAAGACCTTCTAAATTGCCTGCCAAAGATAAATCAATACAAGGAAATGATGCAGTTGCAAGTATTGTGTTAGGAATATCCGCAGGACAAATAGAAAAAATATCTTGAACCTTATAATGTTTACTTGCATCCTTAAAGTGGGCCGAGTACATTTCAAACTTGCTACGCGCCCAGTCATTAGCGAAGACAACGTTCCAACCTACTTGCTCTAGTCCTAATCGGACTAGCCCAATTCCTGCAAAGTACTCTGCACAGGTTAGGTCGCCGTAAGAGCTTACAACCTCTCTTACGCCAACTAAAGCCTTGTTTTTCATTACCGAAAGGGGCATAGTGCTTACGTTACCAATTTATATGAGAAACTCATAGCTATTGCTATGAGAGAATAGCGTCATCCTTACCGCTCAGTCAACTAAATTTATGAAGCGATTTGGTGAAAAGCTATATCAACTAAGGATTCGGCGGGGCTTGACACTGACAGAGCTAGGTAATTTACTAAGCGTTCATAATACATTTGTATCGCAACTAGAGAAAGGTAGGAAGGTTCCTAACGCTGAAATGATTCTTAGGGTGGCAGATACTTTCGATGTAACTACTGATCAACTAATGCGTGATGAGTTAGATTTGCCGGAGGAACATTGCTAAAACGCTGTATAACAAGCCCAATGCACCTGGCAAGAGGCTACTTTATAAAAATTCGAGAGGATATTGCGGCGAGTGATGGGGCACCATTCATTTTCATTTGAGGGTTGTTAGAGGGCATTAAAGAATTAGAGTCAGTTAGGATGTTTGATGGTCAATTTGGTTCTGAGCAAGCTGCGTCAAAGATTAAAGTTTGAGGAAAGACGCGATCGCAGTTGGCTTGGGACGTGGCACGATCGCGGATATTGCCGATGAGTGTAAGGGCGATCGCGTTTTGGCACTTAATTTAAGTTACAAGCAGACCCCGATATTGCCTTGTGATTGGTTGCCTTACAATGAAAGCAAAGCTTTGAGATTGGCTGGTAGACGATGAGCATCGGGAATTCTCCATTAGAAGATACTGAATCCGCAGTTTTAGGATCTGTGGCAGAGCTACAGCGACAACTTGATGAGTCATTGAAGCAATTATCACCAGAACGATTACAGGTGGTTGCAGATTTTGCGGCTTATTTGGCAAACGCTGAAAGCGAAGCTGCAACTCAGGAACTTTTGGCGATTTCTGGTTTACTAGAGCGAATTAAACAGACTCAGGGAACGCCTAAAGCCGAATATACGAATTGGAGAACTCTGCGCACCGATGTATGAGGTTCTGCTCCACCCCGATGCCCAAACGGTTTATGTTGATGCTGATAAAGCCCTAGCAAAGAAGATTGCCCGATGTTTGCAGCAGTTGGAACAAACGCCTCGGTCACATCCAAACATCAAAGCCCTCAAGGGTGAGTATGCAGGCTACTATCGTTATCGGATTGGGGACTACAGGGTGATCTATTCGGTCAATGATGAATTGACTCAGGTATTGGTAGTGGCGATCGCCCATCGCGGTGAAGCTTATGAAACATAGAGCAATTTGTTTAGCTCATGCAGAAACGCCATGTAATAACCCCTTGCAGCGGGCGGAAAGAGATCTCAATGGCGTGGGAAAAGTGACTGGCAGCCGCTTAGCAAACCGTTCATTTGAGGGTTGTTAGAGGGTGTTAAAGAATTAGAGTCAGTTAGGATGTTTGATGGTCAATTTGGTTCTGAGCAGGCCGCAGCAAAGATTGAAGTTTGAGGAAGGGCGCGATCGCGGTTGGCTTGCGACAGGGCACGATCGCTGATGTTGCCGATGAGTGTAAGGGCGATCGCATGAGTTACGAATTTCCAGCCAATTTTCAGTGGGGAGCCGCTACCGCCGCCTATCAAATTGAAGGGGCCACCCAAACCGACGGGCGCAAGGCCAGTGTATGGGATGTATTTTGTGCGGCACCGGGGCGTATTCGGAATGGGGATACAGGGGCGATCGCCAATGACCACTACCATCGGTTTGAGAGCGATATTGCCTGGATGGTCAAGCTCGGCATCAAACAGTATCGGTTTAGTGTGGCATGGCCACGGGTCATTCCCGACGGGCGCGGGGCTGTGAATCCCAAGGGGTTAGATTTTTACTCGCGGTTGGTGGATTGCCTGCTGCAAAACGGCATCACGCCCTACGTCACCCTGTTTCACTGGGACAGCCCCCAAGCGCTGGAACAACGCTATGGCTCCTGGCGCAGTCGCGAAATGGCTCAGGATTTTGCTGACTATTGCAGCGTCGTGGTAAGGCATTTGGGCGATCGCGTCACCCACTGGATGACCCTCAACGAAATCGTTTGCTTCACGCACCTGGGGTATGGGGTGGGCAAAATCCCCGAACACGCTCCCGGTACACGGGTACGACGACAACAAGAAGTCTGGCAAACCTCCCACCACGCGCTGTTAGCCCACGGCTTGGGGTGTCAGGCCATTCGCGCTGCCGCCCCCGGTGACTGCACCGTCATGTTGGTCGATAATCCCGCCATTCCTGTGCCCCTCACCGAATCCCCGGCGGATATTGCTGCCGCCCAGGCCGCCCTCCCCGATCTGTGGGTCAATGGGGGCATTCTCTATCCCGCGTTAACGGGCGATTACAGTCCGGGCTATTGCGATCGCCTCGGGCGCGAAGCCCCCCACATCCAACCCGGCGATCTGGATATTATTCACCAACCTCTGGATGCGCTGGGCCTCAATATCTATACCGGCACCTACATTCGGGCCAAAGACAACGAGCAAGGCTACGAAATCGTAGACTACGCCCCCGGTCATCCGCGCCTTAATATGCCCTGGTTGTGGGTCGTGCCAGAGTGTCTCTATTGGGGCATTCGCCACATTTCCGAAGTGTTGCAACTGCCCAATCTGCCCATTTTTATCACCGAAAACGGTTGCGCCGCCCAAGACACCCTCACCAAAGCAAGCGAAATTCTCGACAGCGATCGCATCCTCTACCTGCGGCAACACCTCCAAGCTGCCCACCGGGCCGTGGCAGAAGGCTACCCCCTCCACGGGTATTTTTGTTGGAGCCTGATGGATAACTTTGAATGGGCTTGGGGCTACGATCGCCGCTTCGGCTTGCTTTACAACGACTACCGCACCCAACAACGCACCCCCAAAGCCAGCTTTCACTGGTACGCCGAATGCATCCGCCAAAACCGAGTCATCTAGCAATACGGCTTCAGACCATTGGGACACTGGTTCGTTGGTCGCTTTTGTTGCAGCGCAGTCCTGCCTCCGGACTAAAAGTCTTTTTGCCAAAAAAATTGGCGCTGCCGAATAAATTTTATAATTCGCCGTGATATATTTTTGGCAACGCGAGCAAATCTTTGTCAATGACCATTCTGGCTGTAGGAATGGGGCATTTTTAGCAATCTACCCATATTAATTAGGTATGAACAACCGAAAATTTTACTCAACCTTGTGTTTGGCAGGGCTGAGTTCTTTAAGCATGACAATTTTTGCGGCTCAAGCCAGTCAAGCTGAACTGATTGATTCGACGAACAGTACGATTCCAGTTGATCCAATCCAGAATTTAGAGGTTGTTCCCAGCGTGAATGCGATCGCGGCTGCCGATGAATCGACTGGCATGGATCAAGTCACATCCGTTTCGCAGTTAACCGACGTTAAGCCGACAGACTGGGCCTTTCAAGCCTTGCAATCATTGGTAGAACGGTATGGTTGCATCGTCGGCTATCCCAACAAAACCTATCGGGGCAATCGGGCTTTATCCCGCTATGAATTTGCCGCCGGACTAAATGCCTGCTTAGACAAAGTTCAAGAATTAATTGCCGCTGCTACTGCCGATTTTGTTAAGAAAGAAGATCTGGAATCCATTAAGCGATTACAAGAAGAATTTGCGGCAGAACTGGCCGCTTTACGAGGCCGCATTGATGGTCTAGATGTTCGTACTGCGACCTTAGAAAAACAGCAATTCTCGACCACCACAAAACTATTCGGACAGGTGATTTTTGGGGCACAAGGTCGTACCGAAAATAAGTCTGATCTCTTCCCCCGTGATGGCATTCAAGACGCAGAAGATCCAGGCACCAACATTAATATCATTACCAACGTGCAACTGAGTTTGCTCACGCAATTTAGTCCGCGCAGTTTGCTGTTGACCGGGTTGCAAGCTGGCACCGGCAGCACCCGCCCTTTCCTCAGCAATAACGTGCGCCTGGGGTATGAAGGAGATACCGGAGGCTCCTTTGTGATTAGTGATTTGACCTATCGCCAGTTGATTGGCAATCGGTTTGCCGTCATTGTCGGTGCAGAGGGGGTCAACCCGGTCAACGTGTTCCGGGGCGCAAACCGGATCGAAAGTGCGGGCTTTGGGCCTTTATCTGCCTTTGCGCAACGGAATCCCATCATCAATCTGGGGGCCGGACGGGCTGGGCTGGGCTTTGATTGGCAAATTTCGCCCCGGATCAGCTTGCAGGGGGTGTACTCAGCCGGAGGAAATCCCAATTCGCCGGAACCGGAGCAGGGCTTGTTTAATGGGCGGAATACAGTGGGGGCGCAGTTGACGATCGCCCCGGCTCGGACGTTTGACATTGCCTTGAACTACCTGCATTCTTACTCCCCCAGCGGGTTTTTGGGCTTCCTGGGCACGGGCATTGGGGATGATCAAGTGACCTTTGGCCCCACCCAAACCCACGCAGTTGGCGGCACCCTGTCCTGGCGGCTCTCGCGTAAATTCACAATTGGCGGCTGGGCCGGATATACCAGCACATCCCTTCCTGGCTTTGAGGGAACGGTTGAAACCATTAACTGGATGGCCTTTTTGAACTTCCCTGATCTGTTTGGCAAAGGCAACCTGGGAGCCATTTATGTCGGCCAACCGCCCAAGATTTTTAGCAGCAATCTGCCGACGGGAGCCAACTTACCGGATATTTTGGATGGCGGCATCGGGGCACCGGGGGGACAACCCGCCACCACCACCCATGTGGAAGCCTTTTACCAGTTGCGCGTGTCTGACAACATTGCGATTACGCCTGGGTTTATCTTGATTTTCAATTCCCGGAATACTGCCGACAACGACCCCATTGCGATCGGGGCCATTCGGACAACGTTTACGTTCTAGGTGGTCTGACGGTCTCTACCGTTTCTCCACAACTGGCTTATCCATTGCAGACTCGTTTTCTCTGAGGATTTTGACCCATGCTGAAGCAATTTGTATCCGTGCTCGCCACGGTTGGCAGCCTTGCGATCGCCGCTGCTCCTGGGCAAGCGCAATTAGTCGTGACTGGCGGCAACATTCTGTTTCAAGGCACCCAAATCTATGTGCCAAATATTAACTCCAACTTAGGGGCCGTCGTTTACAACGGTTCCGCCCGAGTGTTAGTACGCACTTCGGGGATTGCCATCAATGACAACGTGCTGTTGCGATCGCAAATTCTCCCCACCCTCAACACCTGCTCCTGCGATATCCCAAGAATCGGCGATACAGGCACCTGGTTACCCACCCTCACCTTTGTTGGCTACTCCCGCTCTGGAGAACCCACCTTATTCCGCAACATTCCAGCAGAGCTGAACTTTCGGGTGGATGGCCTCCTCCCCACTGGCCCCGCCACCACCATCAATCGGTTCGAGTCCAATCCTGTGCTGTTGACCCAAACAGGCACAGCCGTCAATGCGTCCTCCTTTGGGGGCGTTGCGCGAACTACCCCCGTCGTGTTTGTGGAATTTGGGCAAACCCCATCCCCATCCCTACAAAATTTTGGCCTCGCCTCCGTGACACCGGGCATCAACTATCCCGGTAACATCAACGCCACCATTACCGGGGGCATTGTCAGCGCTCCCCTTGCCAACTCGTTCACCGGAGCCAACAACATACCGCCCGCCACCGGCAGCCCCAACAATGGCAATAATGGCAGCTTTTTCACCACCGCCTCGACCTACATTGGTGCGTTTAATTCTCAAACAACCATTGTGTCGGTCTATGGCCCCGGTGCTGGCAATAACACCGGGAATAACACGGGCAACAATACAGGCAATAACACCGGAAATAACGCTGGCAATAACAACACGGGCAATAACACCGGGAATAATCCTGGCAACAACACGGGCAATAACACCGGGAATAACGGGTCGGGAGAGACCACAGGGGGCAATGAGGCTAGCAACAATCAACCCAGTAACAACGCCCCCCAGGACGGGACAGCCCAGGACAACACCCCAGACGACCAAAATCCAGGTGAGGCCAGTTCCCAGGAGGATGAAGATACAATTTTTGTCGATCAAGCCAACCAGGTGCGTTATGTGGTTGTTGGGATACCCAGCCGCGTGTTTCCCGGCTTAATCGGGGTGGAAGGCATTAGTACAGCGAGAAAGTAAGCCAATTCAGCCAGGGTCGCGATCGCCCGTGCCAGTTCAGGAGACAGCTTGCATCGGCGATCGCGGTAACCAGCAGCTTTGAGCGTTGCTAATCCCTTCAGGATTCCGCAGGATTTTGGTTGATTAAGTACTGGATATAAACACTGCCTTCGGGCGAGTAGTATACACCAATATAACGAAAATCCTGGGACTGCTTTTGGGGCACAGAAACCGATTTTTTATTTAGGATCGACATCCGATGACCGTAGACCCCTTTGTTCTGTTCACCCCAATCGATCAGCAATCCTTGAACAGCCTTTTCAGCTTTTTCTTGGGGAGTAGAGACCCGATCAGATAACCCCGTAATGCTTTCAGCGGCTGCTCTCGTACCAGAAAATTTAAACCCATTCTTTTCCCACTGGCCCACAACAGTGGGAATATCACAATGTTGACCTTTTCGGGTTTCCAAACAGTATTTAGCCGCCATAGAGCCTTCTTTGGATAAGAGCAATGGTGGCAGGGGTTCTAGGGCTTCTAGATCTTGAATCACAGTATCTATCGCGGTTTGTGCTGTAGTCGGATCATCAGGGTTACCAACGCCCGTTGTCCGTTCGTCCAGCAACGCTTGGCGCTTCGCTTTCAACTGTTGAGCATACGCCTTAGGGTCGCGGCGGATTTTGTTGTGTTCTGCCACGATCGCATCGATCAAGGGATCACCCGACGAGACCTGGCGCAGATTGGCATGGAGCGATTGCACATACTGTGCGCGGTCAGATGGGGTAGATCCTTCCGCAACGCCCCGCTTTTGGGCATCTGCAGCACTGATCACATTAGTCTTCCGCACCATCGGCCCTTCATTTAACCCCAACCCCTTATCAAACACTGCTCCAATGGTGCCTTTCTTCCAGCTCCCAGAGTTCACGTCATAGTAATAAATTGTGTCTCCAACACCGAACCCAGTGGCACTAGGGGCAGCAGCAGTGGTGGGAGCAGCAGTAGTGGGAGCCGCTGATGGAGTTGGAGTGGCAGGAGTCGCTGGAGCTGTTGGAGCAGGTTGGGGGGTAGGTGTGGCGGCACTATCCCCGGCAGCGATCGCAACCCCATCATAAATCCCCTGCTTAAATGCCTGATCCTTGGAAATTATGTCACTCACAGGGAATGCAGCGGTTGTGCCACGCCCTTGATGAGCAAACACCACTTGATAGGTATTGGCAGTCGCATCGTAGCTTTCCACCGTACCGACGTACCACACCCCTGAGGTGTGCTTGATATAAACCGTGTCCCCTGGCTTATATTGCTGGGCAATGAGAAATGGAGTGGCGGCTTCTGCTCGATCGCCACTTAGGAAACCTGAACCAATTACAGTAGCGGAAATACCCATCAGGGGCGTAACGATGGCAAGTGATAACAAGTACCGACACAAAAATTGAATTTTCGACATTCTGCTAAGTCTGAAAAAAACAACATGAATGAACTAACCGTGAAATTAGCGCCGGAACACAAATTTCCGCCATTGCGAAGAGGCCCAGCGAATTCACCTTACAATATTAACTGCGAACAAGGAAAATTGATCTTGCTATTTATTCCTGTCAGATTAAAATCTCTAATCGCGCCTTCAACACTGGGTAACAACCACAACAGCGTAAAGGAATAAAGTCGCATAGTACTACATGAGCAAGGATTAGACGGTTACCCACCAAAGGAGCAGATAGCAATTCTGTGGGGGCAGATGTATTTTGTATTTAGATGTCATAGGGTCAATATTTAGAGATCTCCTACCCACCTGTTCAGAGGTTACAGGTTCAGCGCACTGCACCGCACCAGGGGAAAACTCAATACCCAGTCGGTTAGCCAGACCAAAGTAGACTTACTCAGAGAGAATATTTCATGCTTCAACCAGAGGACGGCAAATTCTTGCATGACTTCTGTAAGGCGATCGCGCTACGATCGCTCCAAACCTCTCTGCGTTTATCGCCATTTCATCCACCCAAATGATGCAGCACGCTTCGGTGAATCCAGCCTAGACAGGCATCAACCGCAGGCCGCAGCATACAGCAGTGAACAGATTGAAGCGAAGGTCGCCCATCAGTATAGTACATTTGCACTGTAAAGACTGTTCGGGTAACAAAGGCTTGAGGTCATTCAACTACAGTCAACGCTATACTCCTGAGCTATGACCCCTTCAGCGCAGTCCTTCCCAGAACTCCCTGGCTATACCTTAGTCGAACCCCTTTATCTTGGGCCAAGAACCGTCGTGTATCGGGGTGTGCAGCAGGCCCCTCGCCAAGCTGTCGTCATCAAAATGCTGCGGCATAACTACCCCAGCTTTAGTGAATTAGTCCAGTTTCGCAACCAATATGCGATCGCCAAAAACCTGAACCTTCCCGGCATTGTTCGCCCCTTGCGCCTAGAGCCTTATGCCAACGGCTACGCCCTGGTCATGGAAGATATCGGCGGTCTTTCGCTCCACCATTACATCCAAGCCGGCCCCCTCAGCCTCGATCGCTTCTGGCCCATCGCCCTGCAAATCGTTGACATTCTGCACCAACTCTACCAACGGCGCATTATCCACAAAGACGTTAAACCCGCGAACATTCTGATCCAGCCCGACACCCAGCAGATTCGGCTCATTGACTTCAGCATTGCCTCCCTGTTGCCACGGGAAACCCAGGAAATCTACAATCCCAATGTGCTAGAAGGCACTCTGGCTTACATCTCCCCCGAACAAACCGGACGGATGAACCGGGGCATTGATTATCGCAGCGATTTTTATTCTCTGGGAGTCACGTTTTTTGAACTCCTGACTGGAGAATTACCCTTTCAGGCCGATGAACCGATGGAAATGGTGCACGCACACCTGGCCAAGCATCCCCCATCAATCTGCGATCGCAACCCCGACCTCCCCATCATCCTGGGAGAAATCATCCACAAACTCATGGCCAAAAACGCCGAAGATCGATATCAAAGCGCTCTCGGCCTCAAACACGATTTGCAGCGGTGCCAGGAACTCTACCCCGTCGCTGGCAAACACGCCTGGTTTCAGCTCGGCGAACGGGATATTAGCGATCGCTTCCTCATTCCCGAAAAGCTCTATGGCCGGGAAACCGAAGTCCACACCCTGCTCGAAGCCTTTGGGCGCGTCGCTAACGGAGCCGCCGAACTCATGCTCGTCGCCGGGTTTTCCGGCATTGGCAAAACCGCCGTCGTCAACGAAGTCCACAAACCCATCGTGCGCTGGCATGGTTACTTCATCAAAGGCAAATTCGACCAATTTAACCGCAACCTGCCCTTCAGCGCCTTCGTCCAAGCCTTTCGCGACCTCATGGGCCAACTTTTGAGCAGTCGCGATGACCAACTTGCCGCCTGGAAAGACCAAATCCTGGCCGCAGTGGGAGAAAACGGCCAAGTCTTGATTGAAGTCATCCCCGAACTGGAGCAAGTCATCGGCCCCCAACCGCCCGTCCCCGAACTGACAGGCAGCGCCGCCCAAAACCGTTTCAATCTCCTCTTCCAAAAGTTCATCACCGTTTTCACCACCCCCGACCATCCCCTGGTGATCTTTTTGGACGATTTGCAGTGGATCGATTCAGCCTCCCTCAACCTGTTGAAATTGCTGCTGACCGAACGAGATGCCTATGGCGGCCAGCACCGGGGCTATCTCTTCATCATCGGAGCCTATCGGGACAACGAAGTCTTCCCGACCCATCCCCTGATGTTGATGCTCAACGAGGTGAAAAAAGCCGACACGTTGATTCATACTCTGACCTTGGCCCCCCTCAGCCTTGCCGATGTCACCCAGCTCACGGCAGATACCCTCAGTTGTTCCGTGGAACTGGCGCAACCCTTGGCCCAGTTGGCCTATCAAAAAACCAAGGGCAATCCGTTCTTTCTCACCCAATTTCTCAAAGCCCTCCACGAAGATGGGTACATTGGCTTCGACTACCAGACCGGGCACTGGCAGTGCAACCTGGCCACCGTCAAGCAATTAGCCCTCACAGATGATGTGGTTGAGTTTATGGCCCAGCAGTTGCAAAAATTGCCCCCAGAAACCCAAACGGCCTTGAAGTTGGCCGCTTGTATTGGGGCACAGTTTGATTTGGCCACGCTGGCCATTGTGCACGAGCGATCGCCCGAAGATACCGCGATCGACCTGTGGGGTGCCTTGCAAGAAGGCGTGATTTTACCCATCACCGACATCTACAAGTTCTATCAACCGTCGGAACTGCAAACAACGGCGGCGATCGCCCCAGAAACCTTGAATTGCGCCTACCGCTTTCTCCACGATCGCGTCCAACAAGCCGCTTACTCCCTCATTCCCGACGAACAAAAACAAACCACCCACTATCAAATCGGCCAACACTTACTGCATCGCATTTCCCCCGCTAGCCGCGACGATCGCATCTTTGAAATCATCAATCAGTTGAACTATGGCACCACCCTGGTCGTCACCCAGGCCGAAAAAGACGACCTCGCCACCCTCAACCTCACCGCCTGCCGCAAAGCCCGCCTCGCCACCGCCTACCAGGCCGCCCTGGAATACGCCACCGTCGGGTTACACCTCCTGGGGGCAGATGCCTGGGAACGGCACTATGCCATGACCCTCGCCCTCCACGATCTCGCTGCCGAAGTCGCCTTCCTCGCCGGAGACTTTGACCGGATGCACGACTGGATCGAAGCCGTCATCCAACAGGCCCACACGCCCCTGGAACGGGTTTCGGTGTATCAAGTCAAAATCCAGGCATTGGTAGCCCGCAATGAATTTGTCGCGGCGATCGCGATCGGGCAAGCCGTCTTCCAAATGCTCGGAGTCCACCTCCCCGACGAACCCACCCTCGACGACATCCGGCAGATCAAAGACGAGATTGACCAACTCATCGAAGGTCGCACCGTTGAATCCTTCATGGCGCTGCCCCCCATGACCGATCCTCAGCAGCTAGCCATCATGCAAAATGCAGCCCGCCTCACCCCCGTGTGCTACATGGCCGGCACCAAGCTGTATTTTCTCGTTGTTGCCCTCCAGGTCAAACTCTCCATTCAATTTGGCAACAGTCCCGTTTCCCCCTACTGCTACGCGGGGTATGCCTTTCAACTCCGCATCCTGTGGGGCGACATGAGCCTGGTGCCCCAGTTTGGGCAACTGGGTTATCAACTCGCCGCCGAACCCGAAGCGAAAAATATCCGGGCCGCCACCGCCTTGCTCATGGGGGGCTATGTCGGCCACTGGACAACCCATTTGCAAGATTCCCTCCCCATTCTGCTGGAAGGCTATCAAGCCGGGTTGGAAACAGGCAATCTCGAATTCATGGGCTACGACGCGCAACTGTACTGTTTGAATGCCTATTGGTGCGGCCAGCCCCTCCCCGAACTCGAACCCCAAATTCGTGCCTACTACCAACAATTGTGCGACCTTAACCAGTTTACGGCGGCGAACTGTGTGCTGGCCTACTGGCAAGCCGCCCAAATCCTCCTGGGGCAGGCAGAACCCGCTATTCCCCTGCGCCAAGCCGAGTACGAAGCCCAAGTGTTGGAAGAGGCCAAAGTCGATTTTTATCGCCTCGCCTACTTCTACCTCTATCGCTTTACCTTGAACTACTGGCTGGAAGACTTTGCCAAGGCCGAACACGATGCCCTGCAAACTCGCCAGTACTTAGCCGGTGGCATCGGCAATATTGTGGAACCGTTGCTCTATTTCTATGACTCGCTGACGGTGCTAGCCACCCCACCCCCAGCCATGACCGAGGCCGACCCCCGCTGGCAGCGAATGCTGGAGAACCAAACCAAGCTGAAGGAGTGGGCCGATTACGCCCCCATGAACCACCTCCACAAATACCAGTTGGTGGAGGCGGAAAAGTATCGCTGCTTGAATTGCAAAACCGAAGCCCTCGAATTTTACGACCTGGCGATCGCCGGAGCCAAAGCCAACGGCTATTCCCAAGAAGAAGCCCTGGCCAATGAACTCGCCGCCAAATTCTACCTGGGTTGGGACAAAGAGCGCCTCGCCCAAGTCCACCTGATCGAAGCCTACTATGGCTATGCCCGGTGGGGAGCCAAAGCCAAACTCGCCGGCCTGGAAAATCGCTATGCCCAACTCTTAGCCCCGATCCTCAACCAAGAGCAAATGCCGCTCTCCGTCCACGAAACCGTGTTTGCCACGCAGACCGTTACGTCGAGCAGTTCATCCAGCCTCTCCGATTCCTTGGATCTGGTGGCCATTCTCAACGCCTCCCACACACTATCCAGCGAGATTGAGCTAAATCAGCTCATTAGCACACTCCTGTTTACCGTGATCCAAACCTCCGGTGCAACCCGTTGCACGTTGATGTTGCTTGAAGGTACAGAACTGACCGTCCAGGCAAGAGCCGAATTAACCGAATCAAGTCAAATCACAACCCAAATTTTGCATCCCGCGCAATCGTTGGATGAGAGTGGCGTTGTGCCCATCAGCTTAGTCACCAAAGTGAAACGCAGTTTGCAACCTGCCGTAATCGCCAACGCCGCCCAAGACGCGCTCTTGACGGGGGATGTGTATATCCAAAATCAACAACCCAAAAGTCTGCTGTGCAGCCCAATTTTGCAACAAGGGAAGCTACTTGGGATCGTGTATTTGGAGAATAATTTGGCGATTGGAGCTTTCACTCGCGATCGCGTTGAATTGCTGAATCTCTTGTGTGCCCAAGCGGCTATCTCCCTCGAAAATGCCCGACTCTATCACCAAGCCCAAGTCTACGCCCAACAAGTGGAAGACTCCCAGCTTCAAGTTGTCCAAAGCGAAAAAATGGCAACGTTAGGGAATTTGGTTGCCGGGGTTGCCCACGAAATTAACAACCCAATTGGGTTTCTCACAGGGAGCATTAGCAACGCGAAAGACTACATGCGGGACTTGTGGCGATACATCGAAGCCTCACAACAGCACTTACCACCGACGGATTCTGTCGTCAAACTGGCCGAAGAGATTGACCTGGCATTTCTCTTAGAAGATTTCCCGAAAGTCCTGGATTCTATGCAAGTCGCGATCGATCGCATCCAAAGTATCAGTACCAGTCTCCGTATTTTTTCCCGAGCCGATGCCAACCATAAAATTCCAGCCAATTTACATGAAGGCTTAGACAGCACTTTAATGATTCTGAAATATCGCCTCAAGGCCAACGAAGTGCGTCCGGCGATCAATGTGATCAAAACATATGGTGAATTACCGCCCGTTGCCTGTTTCCCAGGACAACTTAACCAAGTCTTTATGAATATCCTGGCAAACTCCATTGATATGTTCGATGAAGTCGCCCAAGCCCAGTCTTCCGATTATTTAATCGTGAATCCACAGACCATTCATATCCTGACACAGTGCAGTAATGATCATGTGCTTATCCAGATTCGGGATAACGGTCGGGGTATGGCTAAAGCGGTGCAAACTAAAATCTTTGATCACCTCTTTACCACGAAAGAGGTGGGGAAAGGCACGGGGTTAGGCTTGGCGATCGCGCGGCAGATCATTGTCGAAAAACACGGGGGCCGACTGGAAGTTCAGTCTGAACTGGGGCAAGGGACAGAATTTTCCATCTACCTGCCTGTGCAAGAAACTGACTCAACCCACGGCTTATAAAACCCCGCGATCGCAGCTCAATAGCTCGCTTCCAAGGCCACAATTAAACCTTCAACCCGCGTTTTAATTTCATCCCGGACACGGGGAAAAATTTCCGGTTGCTCTGCCGGATCATCCAATTGCCAATCGTCAAATACCTCGCGGGTCAACCACTCTGGGGGTAAACTCACCCCACAACCACACAGCGAAATGACCACATCAAAGTCATCAGGATTAAATTCACTCAAGGCGTCAGAGGTTTGATCGCTGATATCAATCCCCACAGCCTGCATCGCGGCGATCGCCTCTGGGCGCACCTGACTGGCTTCCAACCCCGAACTGGTGACACTCATTTTGCCTGCCCCCAAGGTTTTGGCAAACCCTTCTGCCATCTGCGATCGCGCCGAATTCTTTTTGCACACAAACATGACTCGTTTCATGATCACTTTAACTCCTAAAATCGCAGCATTACCGCAGAGAACTCACACACCGAGGATCACGCAAGGTTGCTTTTTCGGGATCGCGGGGAAACCAAAAAGCCGTGCGTTTACAAATCTCGACTAACATTAACATCACCGGGACTTCAATCAAGACGCCCACCACTGTCGCTAACGCCGCCCCCGAATTTAAGCCAAACAATACCACCGCTGTCGCGATCGCCACTTCAAAATGATTGCTAGCACCAATCAACGCTGCCGGTGCTGCATCTTCGTAAGATAATCCCAGCTTTTGTGCAGCGACATACGAAATCAGAAAAATGAAGTTGGTCTGAATGAACAACGGCACCGCAATCAACAGAATGTGCAACGGATTATTGACAATCAACTCACCTTTGAAAGCGAAGAGCAACACCAGCGTTAGCAGCAACGCCCCGATCGCGATCGAGCTGAGATAATGCAAAAACTGCTGCTCAAACCAGGCCCGTCCTTTGTACTTAAAAATCCAATAGCGTGAATACATCCCAGCTAAAAGCGGCAAGCCCACGTAAACCAGCACAGACAGCGCGATCGTTTCCCAAGGCACAGCTAAATCATTGGCTGCTAACAACCAACGCCCCAAAGGCGCATAAAGAAAGAGCATTGCCAAAGAGTTTACAGCGACCATCACTAGCGTATGTCCCTGATTCCCGTAAGACAGATAGCCCCACATCAAAACCATTGCCGTACAAGGAGCGATTCCCAACAAGATCGTACCCGCGATGTAAGAGTTCGCCAGAGAGACCTCGATCCCACGAATGATTTCACTCCCCATTAACCAGGGACGAAACAACATACCCAGAAAAAACTGAGCAAAGGCGACCATTGTAAATGGTTTAATCAACCAATTGACCACCAGGGTTAGAAGCACAGGTCTAGGAGCGCGAAGGGCTTGTTTTGCCTTGGTAAAGTCAATCTTGACCATGATGGGATACATCATGAAGAACAGACAGACTGCAATAGGAATCGACACCTGGTAAACACTCATTGCATCCAAAGTCGTGGCAATACCAGGGAATAAACGCCCCAAGACAATACCCGCAACAATACAAAGAGCAACCCAAACCGTTAAGTAGCGTTCAAAAAAACTCAAATCACTACCAGCTTGTACTGCTTTTGAGCCAGAGTTAGAACTGTTTATACTCATAATCCGAACTAGCTTACATCACAAACAGAAAACAAATTAGAAGTCTAACCTGCGGTGATACTTTAACCTTGAGTTAACTTATTCAGGACTTCAATCAAGACAGCTCAAACTCTCAGGGATTATTCACTTGAGCCGTGCCGCCAAAGTTCGTCTGACGGCGCAAGACTTCTGCGATCGTGACATTGGGTTCAGGCACCCCATTAAAAGCCGTACCAATTTCTCCGCGCGTGAACTGGATTTCAGCAAGACGATACCCTTCGTCAGGGAGCGGCACATACCCGACTGAGGAGACAAGCTGCTGAGCATTCCGCAGATAAAACTCAACAAAGGCTTTGAGTTCAGGTTTATCTTGGGCGGCTTTGGCATTAATGTAGAGCAGCAACGGACGGGAAAAGGGTTGGTATACAGCCGTTTGCACATTTTCTGGGGTTGGGGCGATCGCGCCCGTCTTCGTCCGCACTGCTAAGGCTTTGAGTCGCTGAGCATTTTGCACATAGTAGGCATAGGGAATATAGCCAATGGCATTGGGGGTTTGACTAATCCCTCGGACTAAAACTGTGTCATCTTCGCTAGCAACATAATCCGTCCGACTCCCGGTTGGATTGCCCATCACCACTTCGTTGAAGTAATCATAGGTACCCGAATTCGCACCAGCACCAAAAAGCTGAATGGATTGATTTGGATAGTTGGGCCGGAGTTGTTTCCAGGTGATGGTTTGGCCTTGAGCCTGTTTGGCCCACAACCGTTCCAACTCATCGGGAGTGATATCTGTTGCCCAGGTATTTTGGGGATGAACCACCAACGTCAGCGCATCAAAGGCGATCGGCAACTCGATAAATGCCACTCCGGCCTCTACACAGGCGGCTTTTTCTGCGTGCAAGATAGGCCGAGACGCGTTGCTGATGTCAGTCTCCCCGGCACAAAACCGTCGAAACCCAGCACTCGTACCAGAAAATTGAGTCTTGATCTCCGCTTGTTGCCCCTCTGGGGCCGCGCGAAAGCGTTGGACTACAGCAGTGCTAATGGGATAAACCGTACTCGACCCATCAACTAATATTGGTTTTGGCTGAGCCGGAGTCGGACGACGGGCTGAGTGTTGGGCAATCCCCTGAGTGCAGGCAGCAAGGCCAACTCCCATCCCCCACAATAAGCCGACAATCTTAGCCCGACGAATAATGCTAGTTAGATTCATAGCCTTTACTGAATGAAAGAGACAGCCGCTTCGATCGCGATCGCTCTTAGGGCAATGATCTTATTATTTCAAATAAAATTGATTTGACAACCCCCTAAATAGATCTGATTCAGCACAATCGATCTGTCGTACCCAGGTATACCTCGGCTACAACCCAGGAAGGCAGGGAGTCTCTGCGATCAGCATCCCTCAATAGCTTCCAGATTTTTCTGGGGGGTATCCTGTGAAGTGCGTGAATTCAGCAAAGCAATTTGATTTAAGTTGATTTAACAGTTGCGGGCCGGGAGCATGGGGCTGAAGCGGCGATAGTCAGCGAGATATTGCTCTAGGGCGACGATTTGAGGCAAGTTGAGACTGTAATAAATCCAGCGGCCATCCTGCCGCGATCGCACTAATTCAGCTTCTTTCAGTTTTTTGAGATGGAACGACAGCTTCGATTGGCTCACATTCAGAGCGTCACACAGATCGCACACACACAGTTCGTGTTGCTGTAAAAGTTCCAAAACCTGAATCCGCAAAGGATCAGACAACGCATGGAAGCCAGCCACAATTAAATCAGCGGAAGTAGAAGCCAGATGTTGCATCAACTTTAGTTGGTTCAATTTTTCTTGAAATATAGCTCGATCTTACAGCAGTTTTTCTGTGAGGCGGCCACACCAATTGTCTGCATCGCCACAAACCAGAGGCTGCCGATGGCGGTGCCAATGCTCCAGGCCCAACTGCACCGCAGGCATCCCCCCCCGGCACGTAGCTTGCCTAACCTACCAAAATAGATGGTTCAACCAATGGCGTAGCCACTTTGGCCCCGGAGGTTCCTGGTAGACCGCCGGTAACAGTTGGCTCAATGCCTGGTCTACCTGGTGCAAGGCCGCATCGATCGCGACTCGTTTGGGGCGGGGTTGGTGGGGAACTTCGACCGGGGGGCCAAACCGCACAATGAGCCGTTTCCGCCAATACAAATCCTTCGTGCCAATAATCGCGACAGGGGAAATGGGCACCCCCGATCGCATCGCATAGAGCACAGTGCCGCGTTTCAGGGGGCGGTGCAGTTGGCCTTCCTGTTCACCGAGGCGGCCCTCTGGAAACAGCATGATGCCATCGCCCTGACGCAACAACGCTTGCACCGCTTGATCAATCTGGCGCATTTGGTGAATGGAACTGCCATTGGGCACATCCTGGGCGATCGCAGTGGCCAATGCTTGCAAATCTGCACATCCGGCGGCAGCAGCAGCCATCACCGCCACCTCTTCCTTCCACCACCGTTCCAGCGGAATCACCCCACCAGCCCACCCCAACAAGCTCCGCTTCCAGGCTTGGTTATAGAGGGTGCGGGCATCGCCCAGGATGTAGTAGTAAGGCGAGGGGGGCACCAGCGCCAGCAACAAAAAGGGATCCAGGTGGCTGAGATGATTCGCCACCAAAATCGTCGGTTGGGTAGGAATGTAGTGGGAATTTTCGACCTGGACACGGAAAAAGGTTTTGATGAAGCGGCGCAGCAACCAACGGCGCACATGCCCATCAACGTGTTCCGTGGGCTGGCCTGCCGCGATCGCACTCAGGGCGGCAATATCGTTGGTAATGTGCGATCGCACCACCGGATTCCGGGCGATCGCCACCCCTTCTTGAACACGGGCAATCAGATCTGGGGTTAACTCTGGGGTGAACTCACTGGGGAGCACAGCGGCAGGTTCCGGGGCATCCGCCCGATCAGGAAAGTTGGTCATGGGGTTCTCAAGGGCGATCGCGGCCTGCGATCGTACAATGGCCAATCCGGCAGAGGCCAATCCGTTAGCATCGTTCCCGCCCGCCCAACCCTTCCCCCGACTCCGCCAGTGCCACCGCCGCTGGCTCTGCCACCTGGGGCGCAACGGTATATCTATTTTTACCTGCTTGTTTCGCCGAATACATGGCATTATCCGCCGTTTTAATCAACGGTTCCAGATCATCCCCATGCAACGGGTACAGGCTAATCCCAATGCTGGTCGTCACGGTGACGGTGTGGCCTTGCAGCACAAACGCTTGGGCCAGGGTCGCCAGCAATTTCTCCGCCACCCGCGCGGCATCTTGGGTGCTGGGAATGGCCGGGAGAATGACGGTAAACTCATCACCCCCCAACCGTGCGACGGTATCACTGCTCCGTAAACAATTGGTGAGGCGAGTGGCCACAGCTCTGAGCAACAGATCGCCCATATCGTGGCCCAAGGTGTCATTCACCTGTTTGAAACCATCTAAATCCAGAAACAACAACCCCACCTGCCGTTCATTGGTCGCGGCCCAGGCGATCGCCTGGTGCAACCGTTCATAAAACAATTTGCGATTGGGCAACCCCGTCAGCGCATCGTGGTTGGCGGCGTAGTTGAGTTGGGTGGCCGATCGCTGGAGTTCCGCATTCGAGCGGCGAAGGTCGGCGGCAGTTTGTTTCAACTCTTCTTCCATCAACTTGCGCTCGGTAATATCCCGAATCACGCCAACCAAAAACAGATTCCCCGCCACGTCTTTGTGGAGCGATCGCTTCGTTTCCACATAGCGCACTCGGCCATCGCCCCCCTGAAAGGAAAATTCATTCAGATGCACTTGGCCCGTTTTGAACACCAAATCATCGTGTTGATGAAACAAAGCCGCCGTGGCTGGAGGCAGAACGTCACTAACCGATCGCTCTAACAACGCCTCCAGGGGCCGCTGGAGAAAAGCCGCAAAGGCTTCATTGAGAACAATCCATCGATGTTCCTGGTCTTTGACAAAAATTGGGTCGGGAATGGTGTTGATAATCGAGTTGAGGAAATCTTTGGAGCGGCGGTATTGGTCTTGGAGGCGGGCAATGTAGGCGGTCATCGCAATGGCGGCCCCTGCCGTCCCAGCAATGGGGGGCACCACCGGAATCCACCAGCCCACCAGCAACGCACCATAGCCGATGAGGGTCAGCCCCAGGCCAGCCACACTGATGGCCCCCAGCCACAGCGCCAGCGATCGCACCCGCCAGCCCAACACCGCCCCCACCCCCGACCACACCACAATCCACAACCACTCCACAGGTTCAGCCCAGGAGCGGAAGACTGGCTGTTGCTCATACACACTGCTCAGCAATTGGCTCACCAGATTGGCGTGCAGTTCCACACCGGGCACCGGGCGGGGCGGCCCCACCAACTGGCGACTGTGGGCCATCAGCACAAAGTCATTGGCACTCACCGCCACATACCCAATCAACACCACGCGATCGCGGAATAACTCTGCCGCCGCTTTCCCTTGCAACACATCCGCAAAGGGCACCCGCCGAAACACGGCCCCCGGTCGCCCCCGTGGATTCAACAACAACTGATAACCGCCATCATCGACATGGACATAGGGGCCATCCTGAGCCCGAAACCGCCGAAAAATGGCATTCCCAATTTGCAAATTGCCAGAACCATCCACAGCGGGTTGGGGTTCCAATCGATCTTTCGCAAAATAGCGCAGGGCTAAAGTCAGCGCAAAACTGGGCTTTGCTTTTTGGGTTCCCGGCGCATTGGAATAGAGCAGGCCCCGACGCACCCGATCATCCAAGTCGTGGACAACGTTGTTAAACCCCACCTGATCTGATTGGGCGATCGCCGGGGGTGGGGGCACCGCCGGATGCTCTGGATCCGCAATATGTTCAATCACGACCAGGTTGGGGGTAGTTTGAAACACCTGGGTGAGGTCGGCGTGGCCCGGTGGCACAGGCAGATCCCGGTATAGATCCAGGCCGATCGCCCGTGGTTGGGCCGCTTGCAGTTTACGAATGACGGTCGCCAAGGCCCGATCGGGCACCGGATATTGCCCCACAGCTTGCAAATCGGGTTCGTCGATTGTGATCAACACCACGCGATCGCTCGGTGGGCTGGGCGGACGCAGTTGCAACAAGTAATCAAACACAGACAATTCCCAGGCTTGCAGCAACCCCAGCCAGCGCACCCCAACAACACAGGCAGCCACGCCCACCACCGTCAACAGTAGTCGCCGTTTTCCATGCCGCTGACGCTGCAAAAGTTTCCAGGATTGGGACGGACGTAGACCAAGGGCCATCGTTCAACTTCCAGCACAAACAAAGGACAGACAACTCATCACAAACAGCACCACCGCTGCCTTCCTGGCGATCGCCACCGACAAGAGCACCACCCGCTTCCGTCGATTCGCCGCCCCAGGAGTGTTTCTAGAATGCCCTAAAGTGACCAAGCACCGTACGCCGCAGCCAGATCCTTCGCAAATCGTGCCTACCCGTTGCAGCCCACAGTTAGCAGATTTTGGGGTGGTGGCTAGAGTGGAGCCAGGTTAAATTTGAGGCAGGTGAGCCAACATCCTTCGCCCCAAACCAGGTGCCACGGTGTTGGTCGCACCAAGTGTTGGCCGTTGGGCCATAGGTTTCCCTTATTTTGCAACAGTGACCCATGATGCAGGCTTTGCGCACGCGCTCAAACATTCTGTGGTTGCAGGTGTTTGGGCTGGCTGGAATTCAGGGGGCGATCGCCCTCATGTGGGTAATTTACAATCTCTACTTGCCTGTCTTTTTAGCACAATTCGGCTTCCCAAAAGAGTTCGTCGCGTTGATTCTGTTGATTGAAAATTTGCTGCAAATTGGCATGGAACCCTTGATGGGCAATTTTTCCGATCGCGCCCAGCGGTGGTTAGGTAGTCGGTTTCCTTTTGTGGCGGTCGGCGTGATTATTGCCGCCACGGTATCCCTCAGTTTGCCCGCGATCGTCATTTGGGGACAGCCCACCCCCATTTTTCGCTGGGTTTTGCCCATTGCGCTCATTGCCTGGGCGATCGCCATGACCCTCTTTCGGAGTCCGGCCCTCTCCCTCCTGGGTCAATATGCCTTTGCCACCAAACTGCCCCAAGCCGCCAGCGTCCTGGTATTAGTGGGCACGCTCATTCGCTCGGTGGGGGCTGCGGCCAATCAGTTTTTGCTGAGTTTGGGGCCAGGGATTACCTTTGCCGCTGGGTCGTTTGTCCTCTTGGGGACTGCTGCCGCCCTCCAGTGGGTCAATCCCCAAGCCCAAGTGCGGGAAACCACCGCCTTCCAGCCCAAGCCCAAAGTCTCCTGGCTGAAATTGGGGCTCATCTTTGGCACGGGGACGGGCATTGCCCTGGCTTCGTTGATGGTGATGCGATCGCTGTTTAATCCAGCCTTGCCCAGCGGCAACATCAAACTCATGCTCAGTCTGTTCACCCTCGTGAATTTGATCACCATTTTGCCTGCTGGGTGGCTGGCTTCCCGGTTCCAACAACGGACAGGTGGCATTCTCGCAGGGTTGGGGGTGGCCCTGGGCACGCTCCTGCTGATGGCGATCGCCCATGCCAGTGTCCTCGGTCTGGGTCTGGCCATCATTTTGGGTATCGCCTGGAGTTTTGTCTCCAACGGGGCCATTCCCTTTGCCTTGGCAATGGTGCCCCCGGAACGAGCCGCCCTGGGCACGGGGCTATACTTTGGGGGTGGGGCCTTGGCTGCGAGTATTTTCAGTCGCTTGGCCGTCCAGATGGGAGGCACCATTCCACCGAGCCTTGGGGCTGGCCTTGGGGCGATCGCCCTTGTCCTGGCTGGCACCTGTGTTTTCCTGGGCCTGCGATCGCGCCCTGCTGCCCCCGTCTAAAGACCGCCCCCACACCAGCCCCCGCCCGTTACGCTGGAAGCCAGACCGACCTCGACCCACCCCCGGCATGAAACATTTCACCACCCTTTTTCAAGCCCTGGATGCCACCACTTCAACCAATGCCAAAATCCAGGCGCTGAGCCACTATTTCCAAACGGCAGCCCCCGCCGATGCGGTATGGGCACTCTACTTGCTGTTGGGCAAAACCCGCAAACGCCTGCTCACTTCCCGCACCTTGCGCGAGATTTTTCTGCCCCTGGCGGCCATGCCAGAATGGTTATTTGCCGATTGCTATGCCCACGTGGGAGACTCGGCAGAAGTCATTGCCTTGTTACGACCCACCTCCACCGCGATCGCCCAGCCCGTCGTCGATCGCCCCTTGCATGAGTGGATGGAGAGCATTTTGCCCCAGGTGAAGACCGTGGAATCGCCCGCGGCCTTGCACGCCTTGGTGCAGTCCTGGTGGGCCGGGTTGAACACCACCGAAATCTTAGTGTTGAACAAATTATTAACCGGGGCGTTTCGGGTGGGGGTGTCGAGCAAACTCGTCATCAAAGGTCTAGCGAGCGCAACCGGGCTGGAAGAGGCCGTCTTAACCCATCGCCTCATGGGGGATTTTGCCCCCACCGTCGAGTTTTATACCCAACTGACCCAACCAGAGAGCATCGCGCGATCGCCCAGCCAACCCTACCCGTTTTTCCTCGCCTCACCGCTGGAACCAGAACGCTTCACCCCGATCAACTGGCAACAGTGGCACGCCGAGTGGAAGTGGGATGGCATCCGGGCTCAGGCAATTCGTCGCAATGGGGAACTGTTCCTGTGGTCACGGGGGGAAGATCTGATCACAGACCAATTTCCCGATTTACAAGAGGCATTCCTGGCCTTGCCCGATGGCAACGTGTTGGATGGGGAACTGGTGTGTTGGCAGGGCGATCGCCCCCTCAATTTCAACCATTTGCAAAAACGGCTGGGGCGCAAAAAGGTTTCGCCCAAAGTGATGGACGAAAATCCGGCCCATTTCATTGCCTACGATCTCCTGGAATTCGACCACACGGATATTCGAGAACACCCCCTGCGCGATCGCCGCCACCACCTGACCCAGCTTCTCCACCTTGCAGATCCGGCCCGCATCTCGGTGTCAGAAGCCCTGCCCCTAACCGCCCTCAACCAGGTGCGATCGCTGCGGGAACAAGCCCGCGATCGGGGGGCGGAAGGGTTAGTCATCAAAGCAGTGGACAGCCCCTATCTGGTGGGGCGCAAGCGGGGCTATTGGTGGAAATACAAAGTTGATCCTTTATCGCTGGATGCGGTGTTGATCTACGCGCAAGCGGGTAGCGGCAAACGCGCCAACTTATTCACCGATTACACCTTTGCCCTGTGGCAGGGAGATATCCTAATTCCCTTTGCCAAAGCCTATTCTGGCCTGGACAATGCCGAAATTGACGACCTCGATCGCTGGATTCGCAAACACACCTTAGAAAAATTTGGCCCCGTGCGCTCCGTCGAACCCCTCCACGTATTTGAAATTGGCTTTGAAGGCATTACCCAATCCAACCGCCACAAATCGGGAATTGCCGTCCGGTTCCCGCGCATCCTGCGCTGGCGTAAAGACAAACTCGCCCGTGATGCCGATAGCCTGGACACAGCGCTGCAACTCTTGCGATCGCTCGCCAGCGAGTAGCATCCAACCGGGAGTAAAGCCTAACTTGCTTAGAAAATGATGTTTAGAACGGAGAGGGAGGGATTCGAACCCTCGGTACGGCCTTACGATCCGTACAACAGATTAGCAATCTGCCGCTTTCAACCACTCAGCCACCTCTCCAGGCGACGATTACTAATGATAGCAGACTTCCACCTAATCACAGCGTTTTTTGCAACGGATTTTTCCCAGCCTTCAAGCCGCCTTCCGCCCTCGCCCCAAGTTGAACACCAAGATTCCCCCCAGTAGAGGATTCCAGGCGATCGCCCCTAAACGCAAAAGACGAAGCGCGATCGCACCTCGTCTCTGCTACATATCTGAATTGGGGAACTACCGACGCTCAGTTGTTCGACCTCTGAGGCTCAAGGCCAACCTTTGCCTCAAAAGATAGACAATGCCAGGAACGCCAACAAGGCTGTGGCCAAGTAGAAGATCGCCACAATTTGAGTTTCTGACCAACCCGATAGTTCCAAGTGGTTGTGGTATGGCGACATCTTGAAGAAACGCTTGCCAACCCCATCCGGGCCTTTGGTGGCTTTAAAGTAGGTCACTTGAATAATCACTGAGAGGGTTTCGACAAAGAACACACCGCCCAAGATCAACAAGGCTAACAAGCTATGGGTCAACAGAGCCACAGCGGCCAATGCCCCACCCAGGGCCAACGAACCCGTATCGCCCATGAAGACTTGGGCTGGATTGCGGTTGTGCACCAGGAAACCCAGGCAGCTCCCACTCAGGGCACCACAGAACAACATCAAATCAGGAGATTGAGGCGCAACCAAGGCCCCCAGCCCCAACAGAGCGATCGCGACGGTCCCAGCGGCCAACCCATCCAGGCCATCGGTCAGATTGGTAGCATTGCTTTCTGCGACCAACGCAAACCAGCCCAGCGGGAAAAACAAAAAACCCAAGGGAAGCATGACCCCAAACGGCAAGGCCAGTTGCGTGAGGTGGAACGGCTGGGTCGTTGCCGCCCAAAGACAAAACAACCCGCCAGCAGCCACTTGCAAGAGCAACTTGAGACGGGGAGAAATTCCTTTATTAGAACGGCGGCGGATAATTTGCCAATCATCGAGCCAGCCGATCGCGCTGTAGGCCAGAGTTAGAGCGGAGACGGCGACCACCTGCGGGGCAAATCCAGTCCACACCAAGGCAATTAACACCGCGACTGGAATAAAAAAGATGCCGCCCATTGTGGGAGTGCCGGCTTTCTTCAAATGGGATTTTGGCCCATCTTCCCGAATCGATTGCCCTGCTTTGAGCGATCGCAACAATGGCACAGCCCAGAACCCAACCGCTGCCGTCGCTAGCGCTGAAATCCAAAACGGCAAGGTCAAGGATTGAAGTTGCATGAGCGATCGCCCCGCATTCCAATCCAGCGCCATTGCGACAACACTCAAACTAATCGTTAACACCCCAAATAAAACGGAACCGGAAAGCTTAGATGTCTGGCGGTAGAACAGTTTTGCATCCACAAGCGTTCACTCCACTCCTCACAACACACAAATACTCACATCCACACAAATCTTAAACGTAAGGTTCCATTTAGGAAACATTCTGACGTCAGAGATCAGGAACTTTTTCTGGCGGCCCTAGTCCTCCAGATCGATATCGTCATCGTCGTCATCATCATCAAAGGAGCTATCGTCACCCGCCATCAGCGCATTGATCTCTTCTTCGTCATCTGCAGAATAATCAAAATCGCTCGAATCGCGGGCCAGCAACCGTCCAGATTGTTCCAACCAATCTAGAATGGAGACGGCTTGACGCTGAGTTAAAACGCCAGCTCGTTTGTCGCGCGGTTCTTCGCGGAGAGAAGGGTTGTTGGTCATACGGGTCTCGGATGAATAGGAGTCGAGCACAATCGTTATACTGGGATCGACTCTACGGTGGACTTGCTGGCACAGCCTAACTCGATGAACTGAGCTGGCCCCCAGAAGTCACCCAGAGTGTATCACCCTTTTTAAAGATTGCAAGCCTTTTATTTTAACTCAACAAGTATTCCACAAGGAATTCACCCCCAGGATGAGGGAATACGGAAATGATTGGTAAGTCGGAACTGTTGGAAGCGATCGCAGGCAAAAATCGTGGACTCCTTGCAACCACGGCCCAAAAGCAGGCTATTTTAGCGGCGATCGCCCGCTTGGAAGACCGTAACCCGACTCCCCGCCCGGTAGAAGCGGCAGACCTATTAGACGGGGATTGGCGGCTGCTTTACACCACCAGTCGCGGTATTTTGGGCATTGATCAGGTGCCATTGCTGAAGCTGGGCCAAGTCTATCAATGCATTCGGATGGGAGATGCTCAACTCTATAATATTGCCGAATTGTATGGACTGCCACTATTAGAAGGACTGGTGAGTGTGGGGGCTCGGTTCCAGCCCGTGAGCGATCGCCGCGTGAACGTGATCTTTGAGCGCTCCATTATCGGCCTCCAACGGTTGCTCGACTATCAATCTCCGGCCCAATTTATCGCTGCGATCGCCGCAGGGAAGTCGTTGCGGGCAATTGACACCAACATTACCAACCGGGATCAACAAGGCTGGCTGGACATCACCTATCTCGACCCCGATTTGCGGATTGGGCGGGGCAACGAGGGCAGCGTCTTTGTCTTGACCAAAGGATCATAGTTATGACCACTCAGTGGCGATCGCGGGTCTGGGGGCAATGATGACAGCGCAAATTCCCTCCCCGGTTTGGCGGCTATCCCAAACCCAACTCAACGTCTTGGCAACCTGCCCCCGCAAATTCCAGTACCTCTATCTCGATCAACTGGGTGCCCCCCTCCACCAGGACGAACACACCCGGATGCAACAAGGGGCGCAATTTCATTTACTACTCCAGCAATGGTTACTCACCTTGCCTGTGGCTCCTTTTGTGGCCGCCGATCCGGCCTTGCAGCACTGGTTTGCCGCCTTTCAAGCCGCCGCCCCAGACATTTTGGCCCTGGCTGATCCCACCGTCCAGCGATCGCCAGAACACGAGCGCACCCTAGAATTTCAGGGCTATTTGCTCACCGCCCGCTATGACTTACTCCTCACCAGGCCCCACCACGCCAAAATTTTGGACTGGAAAACCTATCCCCGGCCCCGCGATCGCCGTTGGCTCGCCACCAATTGGCAAACGCGCCTATATCCCTTCATCCTGGCCGAAACCAGTCCCTATGCTCCCACTGAGATTGAACTGGTCTACTGGTTTTTCCAACCCCCCACAGACACCACCACGCCCCAAAGCCTGACCTTTGCTTACAACGCCGAACACCACGAACAAACCCGCCAGGACTTGACCCACCTGCTGACCCAACTGACCCACGCCGCCGATCGCTATCATCAGGGGGAACCCTTCCCTGAGTTGCCCTTGGGCGACGATCGCTGTTCCCTTTGTCCCTTTGCGCTACGCTGCGATCGCCTGCCGACCCAGCCACCGGCAGGAACCACAACCCAACTTGCCCCTTGGCCCACCCTCGCAGAAATTGCCGAAATTCCGCTCTGAACGCGCCGCCCTGGCCGTGACCAAATCCTCTTCTGTTCTCTCGTTCTGTGCCCCTGACCACCCCGCACCTATGGTAGATCCTGCCCTTGACTCCGCCGAATTGGCCATCTCCGTACGCGATATGGATATTGACGATCTCGCTCCAGTCTTTCATTTAGGCGAAACCCTGTTCACCAGTGAGTTGTATCCCTTTATCTATCGCACTTGGGATGAGTGGGAAGTGATTGGGCTGTATAACACCGATCCGGAGTATTGCCTGGTGGCGGAGGCGGGCGATCGCCTCGCGGGGTTCGTGTTAGGCACCATCATCAACAAATCGCCCTCCGTTTATGGCTACATCCTGTGGTTAGGGGTAAATCCTCAATTTCAACGGCGCAAAGTGGCCGACAAGTTAGTAGACAAGCTCATCGAGCGCATGATCGACGATGGCGCACAGTTTATGATGGCCGACACTGATCCCCAAAACATGCCAGCAGTCCGGTTTTTCAGCCGCAAAGGGTTTGGGCACAGCCGCGAACACGTCTTTCTATCAATGGATCTCAGCCAACACGAATACTACGGCAAACTCATCGCCTACGAACAAGAGAAAAAACTCCGCAACGACTGGAAACGCCCCCGCCGCCCCACCAAATCCTAGCGATCGCCCCCGCAGGCCCCGCCAATCGCTAGATTCGCTAGAATTAGACGATTCTTTCCTCCACCGCCACTTTCCCGATGCCAGATTCGCCGCAATGGCAGATCCAAACTTGTGAGCCGCCGCCTTGGTTCGTGCAAAAGGTGGAGCAGATTACGTCAACGGTCTATGCCAACGTGGTCGCCCAATTGCTGTGGCAACGGGGCATCCGAGATGAGGCGACAATTCCCGGTTTCCTCAAAGCCGATTTGTATGCACCCGCGAGTCCGTTTGAGTTTGGGATAGAGATGGAGCGGGCGGTGCAACGGTTGCAGCAAGCGCGATCGCAGGGCGAAATCGTCGCGATTTGGGGAGATTTTGATGCCGATGGGGTCACGGCGACAGCAGTTTTGTGGGAAGGATTAGGGCAATTTTTTGAGCAAAATACCCAGTTGTTGTATTTCATTCCCAATCGTTTTACCGAGTCCCATGGCTTGTCTAATCCAGGGCTCGATCGCCTCCAGGCTCAGGGCTGTCGGTTGATTGTGACTTGCGATACAGGCAGCACCAATTTAGCCGAAATCCAGTATGCGGCTGCTTTGGGAATCGATGTGATTGTGACCGACCACCATACCCTGCCCCCCGATCGCCCCCCCGTTGTGGCGTTGATTAATCCGCGATCGCTCCCGGCAGACCATCCCCTAGCCACCTTATCCGGTGTGGCCGTCGCCTACAAACTGGTGGAAGCACTGTATGCCACTTTGCCCGCTATCCCCCAGGCTCCCTTGACTGCCTTGCTCGATCTGGTGGCGATCGGGCTCATTGCCGATTTGGTGGAACTCAAGGGCGATTGTCGTTATCTGGCCCAGCGAGGCATTCAACAGTTGCAAACCCAAGGCGATCCCCGCACCGCCACCCGGCCCGGAGTTGCCAAGTTATTGGAATACTGCAAACGCACGGGCGATCGCCCCACTGATATTTCCTTTGGGCTTGGCCCCCGCATCAACGCCGTCAGCCGCATTCAGGGGGATGCGCACTTTTGCGTGGAATTGTTGACCAGTCGCGATCTCCACCGCTGCCGCCAGTTAGCCGAAGCCACCGAACTCGCCAACACCCGCCGCAAAGCCCTGCAAAAAGATGTCGTGCAACAGGTGACAGACAAGCTCAACCAGTTGGATTTATCAACCACCCAGGCGATCGTCCTGGCCGATACCCAATGGCCGTTAGGGGTGTTGGGGTTAGTCGCTGGCCAAATTGCCCAGGAATACGGACGACCCACGATTTTGCTGAGTTTACCGATGTCCGATGACTCGGCCTCGCAACCGTTAGCCCGTGGTTCAGCGCGATCGCCCAACAGCATCGACCTGTATGAATTGCTGGACACCCAAGCCCATCTCCTCCATCGGTTTGGTGGGCATCCCCTGGCCGCCGGACTCAGCCTCCCCGTCGAGAATATTCCCCTCTTCACTGAGGCGATCAACCAACAGTTGCGCCAACTCCGCTTGCAAACCGAGGCGATCGCCCCCACCCTCCAGGCCGATATAACCGTCGCGGTGAAAGATTTGGGTCAAGCCCTGTTTCAAGCCCTCAAATCGCTGGAACCCTGCGGCATGGGGAATCCCGTACCCCGGTTACTGCTGCCCAATGTGCGCTTTACCAATATTTGGAACCGCAAACTCAAAGACCGCCAAGGCCGCAAGATTGACTACATCAAAACAGAATTTAAAGTTTGGGATGATTCCGTGCAGGAAGGCTTTCCGGGGAGTTGGTGGGGCCACTATGCCCACGAAATTCCCCCCGGCCCCTGTGACGCGATCGCCGAGCTAGATTTCAACACCTACAATCGCGCTTACGAAATCCGGTTAATTGCCCTCCGTGCCCAAAGCCCAACTCTGACTCCAGAAACCTCAACGACCCTGCCCGATTGGCTCTGGGACTGGCGACAAACCCCAACCAAGCCCCCGCATACCCCGGCCACCGTCACCCCAATTGTGATGCACCAGTGTCCCACGAGCTGGCTGGAATGGCGCACCTGGCTCCACCGAGCAGAAACCTCCGGGCGACCGTTGGCGATCGCCTATCCGGCCCCCACCTTTCCAGAGCCGATCACCGTTTGGACTCAACTGGTCGGCCTCGCAAAATACCTGAGCCGCACCCAACGCCCCGCCACCCGCCAACAACTTCTGGATAAATTGGGCCTTGGCGATCGCCCCCTCCAAGCCGGATTGCACGCCCTGGCAACCCTGGGATTTCGGGTCGCCGCCACCGACACAGGCATTACCCTCCAGGCTCCGCCCACCCCCGACTCCCCCCTTTCCAGTGCTGCCACCGCCGCCATTCAACGGTTTTTGCTGCTGATCAAAGAAGAACAGTTTCAGCGCCAATACTTTACCCAACTGCCCCTGGAAGCGGTGTATGCGATCGCCCAGCCCCGCCTTTCCGCCAATTCCCGCCTAAACGACTGCGCCAATCTGCCCAACTAATGGCAAGATGGCAGCATCACCGACTGTACGGAGGCTTGTCATGGGCAAAGGCACACCACTCACCGTCATCCTCTGCGGCATGAGTCTTGCGATCGCCGTGGCTCCGGCCCAAGCTCTGCCCGGTCAAACCGCTGACGAAGCTGCCGCCTGGATTCAAGGCAACTCCACCCTGCGGCCCAATCGGGGGGAACGCCTCCTCGTCAAAAAATCGGAAACTCCGGCAAAACGGTTCCAATTCCAAGCCCTGCCGATGCAAGTCGGGAAAGCGGCGATCGGCTTTGGCGGTGGCATCATCCGCACCGAAGAACTGACCCTGTTTGATATGGTCAACGGCATCACCCGCACCCGCCTAGAAGAATCCCTGCGATCGATTTATGGGCCAGCCATTTACCAAGATTACGCCACCGCCCGCCCAGTCTATACCTACCCCACGGCTGACAAAATCGGGAGAGCCGTGAACCGGGCCGAACCCTTACTTGCCGCCTTAGCCGGAGAACTCCGCCAGGGCGATCGCTATGCCTACTGGCTGGAAGTCGCCCGTCGCCCCGATGGTTTCGCCTACTCCGGCAAACTCACCGTCTTCGTGCTGGAAGACCTGCCCAAACTCCAAGGCGAACTGCAAAATCGCTAATCCCCCCAAATCCCCAATTCATCCGCAATTCCAGGAATGCTCAGCAAAACAGTCTGGATTGCTCGTTGTAGGGGCACCGCTTGGGGCAGCCCTGGCCGATGAGGGTCGAAGACCGACCCCTACCGATCCAATGGTGGTGAATTATCCAGGCTAACTGAACCCCGTTCGCCTTCAGGGCAAAGACTCCAAGACGGGCAGCGAAGAGAGTTGAGTCGGGGCGGGCAGAAACCCACTAGCAATGAAGTACGAAAAGCACGTTTCGATGAGTTTGGCCGTCACCGGTGGGCAGACAATATCGGTATCCGCCAGTCCTCTCACCGTGTTGCGGTCATCATAGTCGGGAGTGTTTTGATAGAGTTCCATCACGGTTAAGTGCTCCTGCGAGACTTTATCCTTGATAAAGGGCAACAGTGGATAAAGCGCATTGGCTTGAGAATGGCGAGTCTGTTTTAGCAGTTCGTCTTTCCATTCGGTGTAGGGCAATTTTTTGAGGGCATAGCCATAGTCCTGGATCAGTTCAAACAACGTGATCAAGTCCACATTCTGCCCTTGCGGTGGCACCAGATGGAACACTTGCCCAATCGATTCGGGTTGTCGCGTGAGATGGGCGATCGCCCGACTGGCATAGTCAATCGGAATCAGTTCTTCCTTTTGATCCGTCAAATCGGGAAAACTGCCCATTTGAATACAACCTTTAATCAAGCGAGACGGATAATCATCGGTTTTGGTGATGCCCGTCTGGCTGTGCCCCAACACTAATCCAGGCCGCAGGATGGTAATCGGCAATCCACGGGACTGTGCAATCCACATCAGTTTTTCTGCCACCCACTTGCTGCGGGTATACCCCATGTGAACGTAGTCGATGCCCAGATCAAGAGCATCCGCTTCGTCCAGCAGCTTGCGCCCGGTGAAGTAGCCAATCGTCCCAAATACGGCAACCGTCGAAATGAAATGCACTGGCTTCACCCGGTTTTGGCAAGCAAGGCGCAAAATTTCTTGTGTCCCCGATACCGTTTCTGCCTTCATTGCGGAATAGGGTTTGACGAAATTGACGGGTGCGCCATTGTGATAGATGACCTCGATCGCGGTTGTTAGGCGGTCAAACTCGCGCTGAGTTAGCCCCAGGCGCGGTTGCCCCAAATCACCAGGAATGGCCTGGAGGCGGGTCGTGAACTTTGGATGCCACAGATTGTAGCGTTCTAGATTTCGCTGTAGCCGGCTGAAGCCATCTCTGGCACTGGCAGCACGCACCAGGCAATGCACCGTTGCCTCGGTTTGTTGCAACAGTTCAAACAACACAAAGGCACCCAAAAAACCGGTTGCCCCGGTTAAGAAGATGTGGTTCGGATTGCGGACAATCTCTAAATTGACGGGAGTGCCAGTTGGGTAAATGTCGGCATCCAGCATGGCTTCAGCGCGTAGATCGATCTGGTTAGTAAAAACTGGCAACCCCTGTTGTAAAGCGGCTACGGTTCGGGCTAACCCTTCAATGGTGGGATTTTCAAACAAGTGCCGAACTGGAAGCTCAATCTGAAATCGTTCTTGCAAATGCACAATCATCTGCGCCGCTAACAAGGAATTACCACCCAACTCAAAGAAGTTGTCGCACACCCCCACGGTTTCTAGCTTCAAGATGGTTGCCCAAACTTGTACCATTTGGGCTTCGGTATCGGTGCGCGGCGCGAGGAACGCCGAGTCTAGATCGGGGCGATCGCCATCGGGATCCGGCAACGCCTTGCGATCGACTTTGCCATTGGGATTCAGCGGCAGTTGATCGAGCATTACAAACGCCCCAGGCACCATATAGTCGGGCAGTTGAGTGTGCAAAAACCGCCGCAGTTCACTGATAGAAGGCATTGGCGACTGCTGACAAACCAAATAAGCCACCAATTGCTTTTGCCCTGCCGCATCTTCCCGCGCGATGACCACCGCTTCGTCCACCGTCAAGTGTTGTCTTAACGTGGTTTCAATTTCACCTAATTCAATCCGAAACCCGCGGACTTTCACCTGATGATCAATGCGACCCAGAAATTCTAGATTGCCATCAGCACGGTAACGAACCAGATCACCAGTTTTATAAAGAGTGGTGGAAGCAGATCCCTGTCTCCCCTCACTGAGTCCTGGCAATTCGACGTTGACAAACTTGGCGGCGGTGAGTTCGGGCTGGTTCAAATATTCCCGGGCTAATCCGGCCCCACCCAGGTATAGTTCACCAGGCACCCCGACCGGAACGTGTTGTTTTTCGGCATCCAACACATAGGCTTGGGTATTGCTGATGGGGGTGCCGATCGCGGGTATTTGCTGACTACCGTTGGGAATCAGGGCAACGGTGGAGTAAGTGGTGTCTTCGGAAGGCCCATAGAGGTTATACACTTTTTGGACGTTGGTTTGTTGATAAAGCTGTTGAACTAACGGGTTGGGCAGTGGTTCGCCAGCGAGATTCACCGTGCGGACGGAATCAGGAATTCCATTGATTCGCAACAGTTCTGCGATCGCCGAGGGCACCGTATTAATCAACGTCACTGCATTTGCATCGGATAAGTTGGGTAAACACAAAGCACTTTGCGCCAGCACTACCCGGCCCCCTGAACTGAGCGTGACAAACAACTCAAAGATAGATAAATCGAAACAAATCGAAGTCGCTGCTAACACCACTGCTAGTTCATCTGTTGAAAACACACTCTGCGCCCAGTGAATGAGTGCGACTGGACTACGATGTTCAATGGCTACGCCCTTGGGTCTACCTGTAGATCCAGAGGTGTAAATTACATAAGCTAGTTGATTAGAATTCACCTCATGTTTAAGGTTTTCTGGACTTTGATCTGCAAACTGCTCAGCATCATCCAAGCAAAGAGTTTGAATCTGTTGGTTGGGGAATGAATCTAAAAGCTGGGATTGAGTCAGTAGCACCCTTGCCTGAGAATCTGCCAGCATAAACGCAAGGCGATCGCGGGGATATTTCGGATCCAGTGGGACGTAAGCACCGCCAGCTTTGAGAATGGCTAGCAGTCCCACCACCATATCCAGGGAGCGATCGGCACAGATCCCAACTAATTCTTCTGACTTCACCCCTAATTGTTGTAAGGTGCGTGCCAGTTGATTTGCTCGGTGGTTCAAGGCTTGATAAGAGAGCTGTTTTCCACCAAACGTTAGGGCGATCGCCTGGGGGGTGCGTTCGACCTGGGCCTCAAATAACTGATGGATGCAGCAGTCAGTCGGATAGGCAACTTGAGTCTGATTCCAAGCTTGGAATTGGTGTTGCTCTTCAGCGGTTAACAACGGCAGCGTCGCAACTTTTTGAGCCGGATTCGTGGCAATGGCCGCAACAAGGGTTTGCAAATGACCAACCATCCGAGCGATCGTGTCCGGTGCAAACAGATCGGTACTATATTCCAGGAATCCAGTGATGCCCTCTGCGGTTTCGGTTAAATCCAGGGATAGGTCAAATTTGGCCGTTTGATTATCGATGGGTAGCCGTGTCAGTTTGATTCCGGCCATCTCCAGGTTACGCATCGGCACATTCTGGAGGTTAAACATCACTTGAAACAGCGGATTGTAGCTAGTATCCCGATGATTGGGTAAAACCGCTTGCACCACCTGATCAAACGGTAACTCTGAATGGGCGTAGGCTGCTAGGGCGACTGCGCGAACCCGATGCAACAGCGATCGGAAACTGGGACTCCCGGATAAGTCTGTGCGCAAAACGAGTGTATTGATAAAGAAACCAATTAATGACTCCGTTTCTGTGCGATGACGATTGGCAATGGGCGAACCGATGCAAATATCCGTTTGGCCGGTATAGCGATGTAAGAGCGATTGAAAGGCGGCTAACAGCGTCATATAGAGGGTTACCCCTTCTTGCTGACTCAATCCTTTCAACTGCTCGGTGACGGAGCGAGGGAATGTGAAAAAGTGCCGTGCGCCTCGGAAGCTTGGACTGGGCGATCGCGGGTAGTCTGTCGGTAACTGCAACAGAGCCGGGGCACCGCTTAATTGCTGCATCCAGTATGTGCGTTGTGGCTCTAATTGCGAGGCTAGTTGCTGGCGCTGCCAAATTGCAAAATCAGCATACTGTAAGGAGGGTTCGGCTAGGGATTCTGACTGGTGATCAGCAAACGTTGAATAAAGAGTCGTCAGTTCCTCTAACAGCACTTTCAACGACCATTCATCACAAATGATGTGATGTAAGTTAAACAGCAAAAGATGATCGTCTGGATTGATGCAAAATAGAGTCGCTCGGAATAGCGATCCTTGAGCCAAATTAAACGGACGCTGGGCTTCTTGTTGGATAAGTAAATGGATTGCATCGGGATTGGTGGAGCTATCTATCACGTGCAATTGCATATCGGCGATCGCCTGAATCGTTTGAACAGGTTGCCCGTCAACGGTCGAAAAGGTTGTTCGCAAAATCTCGTGCCGTTGAGCGATCGCCTGCAAGCTTTGCTCCAATGCCGTGATATTCAATGGCCCAGTCAGGCGAAATGCTTCTGGCACGTTGTAAACCGGATGATTCGGCACCAACTGATCGAGGAACCAAAGCTGTTGTTGCGAGAAGGATAGCGGTAACGGTTGATGGGGTTCTCGTGGCTGAATCCGCGTTGTCGGAGCACTCTGGTGTTGATGACTTGCAGTATCAAGTTGCTGCGCCAATTCAGCGATCGTGGGTTGTTCAAATAAACAACGCAGGGAGAGTTCTACCTGAAATAAATCGGAGAGCCGCGCCACAATTTGGGTTGCTAATAACGAATGCCCGCCTAATTCCAGAAAATGATCGTGGATCCCAATGGGACTCACGCCTAAAATCTCTGTCCAAATCGCTGCGACTGTTTGCTCGGTTGCGGTCTGGGGGGCAACAAAATAGTTAGACACTTGTTGCGTTAGATTGGGGGTAGGCAGCGATCGCCGATCTAGCTTGCCATTGGGCGTTAACGGCAACGCCTCTAGCACTACGAAACCAGCGGGTATCATATACTCCGGTAATGCTTGTTTGAGGCGATCGCGTAACACCCGAATGAATGCAGATTGAGCAACCCCAGTCTCAGATTTTGGCACGACGTAGGCAATGAGTTGGTCATCGCCCGTATCATTTTTCCGGGCAATCACGGCAGCTTCTTGCACTTCTGGCTGCGCCCACAGCACCGCTTCAATTTCGCCCAACTCAATGCGAAAGCCCCGAATCTTGACTTGATGATCCAACCGTCCCAAAAATTCCAAGTTGCCATCAGGGCGATAGCGAACGAGATCCCCCGTTTTGTAGAGGCGATCGCAGTCAATTAAGCTAGAGTCCGCCAGAAAAGCACTATCTGCGGCCTGATACTTCTCACCCGCACCGTGCGCCCCCAGGGGATTCGGCATAAACCGTTCAGCCGTCAAGTCTGGTCGGTTCAAATACCCCCGTGCCAACCCTTTCCCCCCCAGATACAGTTCGCCCTCGCGCCCAAACGGCACAGGTTGCTGCTTTTCATCCAGAATGTAAACTTGGGTGCCATCAATGGGCGTGCCAATGGTTGGTTGCACCTGACTACCAGGGGTCATCAAGGCTACCGTGGAATAAGTAGTATCTTCCGATGGGCCGTACAGGTTATAGACAGACTGCACCGTCGGAATTTGATACAGCGCTTGAACTAAACGGTTTTGTAGTGGCTCTCCGGCTAAATTGATTGTTCTCACCGAGGCAGGAATAGCTTGCATTCGTAACAGGGCCGCGATCGCCGAAGGCACCGTATTAATCAACGTCACCTGGTTGGCTGTGGGCAGCGAAGGCAATTGCAGGGCATTCTCCGCCAATATGACCGTACCGCCCAACCCCAGGGTCACAAAAAGTTCAAACACGGACAAATCAAAGCAAATTGAAGTGGAAGCCAGCACTCCGGCCAACTCTTCCGGTAAATACACCTTGTTGGCCCACTGCATCAGCGCCACCGTATTGCGATGTTCAATGGCCACGCCCTTGGGTCTGCCCGTCGAACCTGATGTGTAAATCACATACGCCAAATTGCTAGCAACACTCTGGGCTGGCAAATTTTCTCGGCTGCAATTTGCCAGTGTTTCTACGAGGTCATCAGGACAAACAATCTGTGCCGCATGGGCGGGTAATCCCTGAATTAGGTTGGATTGGGTGAGCAGCACTGAAATTTGAGCATCATCCAGAATGAACCCTAACCGCGCTTGGGGATAGGCCGGATCGAGCGGCACATAAGCCCCACCAGCCTTCAAAATACCCAGCAAGCCGATCACCAAGTTCAGCGATCGCTCCATGCAAATTCCCACCAACACTTCCGACGCAACCCCGATGGTTTTGAGATAGTGGGCCAGTTGATTGGCACGGTCATTGAGTTCGGCATAGGTTAAACAATTGCCCCCAAAATTCACTGCAACTTGGTCTGGAATCTGAGCAACTTGCGCTTCAAACAGCCGATGAATCAAGCGATCGCCATCATCAGCCCGCCCAGCAGTTGGCGCGATCGCAGCAACCTGCTGAGAGCTTTGGCCCACTCCAGAAAGCAGCATTTCCGGAGTTTCTCGGCTGTTTAGCTTCTTCATAAATTTACGGAATTCTTCAGAATCAATCCATAAAAGTTAATCCGTAGAATTCCTGATTGCTCACCGTGGATTTACCGATTTCCATCAAAATAATTTTTTCGGTAATTCTGCTGATTTTACCTATCTCCAAAGATGCAAATTTTCTCTGATCGCTAGCTATCAAGAGACAATTTAAATCGCTTCAAAACCTAAATTCAATCTGACAGTTTTCTACCCTCAGATAGTTTTTTGTTGTATTTATATCAGTTGATTGATGGGGTATATTTTCTGAACGGTTGGCACAAAGCGATACAGCAAAAGCGTTTGAGAAAAAGTTAGGAAGTAGAGCTTAGTTACCGCGATCGCAATTCTACTTAACCTAATTTAAGAAAATTTTAATATTTATTAAAGCGATCGAATCTGATATTGAGGTTTATCAATTATTTGGCAAATAATTTTACTAGCAGAATTAGCTTGTTTCCAGCCATATCAATACTTACAACAGTACCATTACTCATTTTTTTAGCTAGATTGAGATTTACGCGAAATATCAGAAAGATATATTAATCTGTTAATTCCTACAGTTTGAGGGCACCATAATCTTTAGGTCATTCAGTATGATGACGAAAAGCTTCCTTTGAAGGTTGCTTTATCTTTAGGCTAGTTGTGTGGTTCCCTAGTTTTTTTCAGGACTGAAAAAATCATGGTTTTGGTGGCAGGTTTTACGGTTGCAGGCTATCGACTCACGGATAAGATTTACGAAGACTCAAAGACAATTGTTTATCGCGGCATTCGGATAGAGGATCAGCAGCCTATTATTCTTAAAACCTTAAGAGCTGAGCATCCATCGCCAAGTGAAATTGCTAGAGTTCGCCATGAGTTTGAACTGACTCAAAACCTCGATTTACCTAGTGTTGTCAAAGTTTATGAGCTAGTCGAATATAAAGGTTTATCACTTGTCCTAGAAGATTTTGGTGGTCATTCGATCAAAGACCTAACGTTACAAAATCAACTGGATCTGGAAACTTTTCTTCAGATTGGTATTCAGTTGACTAATGCTCTGGAATCCTTGCATGAACTTAATATTATTCATAAAGATATTAAGCCCTTAAATATTATTTTTAATCCGGCAACTCATGAGCTTAAATTGACAGATTTTTCGATCGCGTCGCGGTTGTCAAGGGAGAACCAATCCACTCACAATCCCAACTTGATTGAAGGCACCTTGGCCTATCTATCACCAGAGCAAACGGGCCGCATGAACCGGATACTCGACTATCGAACAGATTTTTACTCCCTCGGTGTCACGTTCTACGAAATGCTCACGGGTCAACTGCCCTTCACCACGGTTGATCCGATGGAATTAGTTCATTGCCATATTGCAAAACAACCCATTTCCCCCCACTATCTTCAGCCAGAACTACCGATCGCGATCGCCAACATTGTCATGAAACTACTGGCAAAAATGGCCGATGATCGCTATCAAAGTGCCTATGGTATCCAAGCTGATCTAAAGTACTGTTTACATCAACTCCAAACGAAAGGCCGCATCGATCCCTTTATCTTAGGAGAGCAAGATCGCTCAAAAAAATTTCAAATTCCTCAAACACTCTATGGGCGGGAACACGAAATTTCTATGCTCACCACAGCATTCGATCGCGTGAGTTGTGGATTCACCGAATTGATGCTGATTTCTGGATATTCTGGCGTTGGCAAATCAGCACTCGTGCATGAAATCCAAAAAGCGATCGTTAGTCGCTCTGGCTATTTCGTAACAGGAAAGTTTGATCAATTTAAGCGCAATATTCCCTATTCATCCCTAATCCAAGCACTGCAAGAACTGATTCGGCAATTACTAACCGAAACTGAAGAACAAATCCAGATCTGGAAACAAAAAATCCTAGCAGCAGTAGGTGCAAATGGTCACATTATTGTAGATGTCATTCCTGAAGTAGAGTTGATTATTGGGAGGCAAGTTGCCGTTCCTCAACTGGATGCAACCGAAGCTCAAAATCGTTTCAACTTAGTATTTCAACAGTTTTTGAGTGTTTTTGCTCAACCAGAACATCCTCTAGTATTGTTTTTGGATGATTTACAATGGGCTGATTCTGCCTCTCTAAAATTAGTACAATTACTGACTACTGCTAATGATGATTTGTGTCTATTGCTAGTCGGAGCCTATCGGGATAATGAAGTTAGTCCCACCCATTTACTGATGGTCATTTTAGAAGAGATTCGGAAAGTGGGTCTGGTAGTCAATGAGATTTGGCTACAACCACTCTTGTTAACCACAGTAAATCAACTCGTGGCTGATGCGCTGCATTGCTCACTTCAACAATGCCAAGCTTTGGCTGAGCTGTTATGGAAAAAGACGGATGGAAATCCCTTCTTTCTCAATCAATTACTAATCTCACTATACGAAAAGCAGTTGTTGTTTTTTGATAGTGGTACGCGTTGCTGGCAGTGGGATCTAGCTCAAATCCAGCAAGTGGGTATGACTGATAATGTTGTTGAACTTATGGTCAGTAAGCTCCAAGGTTTACCCATTACAACTCAACAAACTTTGAAACTTGCTGCGTGTATTGGTAATACATTTAGCTTGAATTTATTGGCGATCGCGAACGAAAAGTCGCTCTCTAAAACAGCAGAAGAATTATGGGATGCCTTACAGGAAGGCTTAATTGCGCCCCTAAGTCAATCGTATAAACTTGCTCATGTCAAGCAAATTGAAGATTCTCTGAGTGAAGAAGGGAATGCGGTGAATATTGCCTATCGATTTCTGCATGACCGGGTGCAACAAGCTGCTTATTTACTCATTCCAAGCGATCGCCAACAGGAAACGCATCTCCGTGTAGGGCGCTTACTCTTAGAACACACATCTCCAGAAGAACGGGAAGAAACCCTTTTTGATATTGTCAATCATCTCAATCGGGGAGTTAGCTTAATTACAGATCCAACTGAGCAGCTTGAACTCGCTGAGTTTAACTTTATTGCTGGACGAAAAGCGAAGGCCGCCGCCGCATTTGAACCGGCCAATCAATACTTCACCGCAGGGTTAGCAATCCTACCTAGCAATCCTTGGATTGAAGCATACGATCTCACCCTAACACTCCATATAGAAGCAGCTGAAACGGCTTATTTAACAACTCAATTCGAGGAAGCAGAGCATTTATCTGACCTTGTTTTGCAACACACTACAGATGTTCTGCAAAAGGTCAAAGTGTATGAAACTCAAATCTACTTTTACATCGCTCAAAACCAGATGTTAAAAGCGATCGAGACTTCATTACAAGGCTTAAAGGTATTAGGTGAATCACTTTCCTATGAGCCGCCACCCGATCTGATCATTGAGGACTTAGTGAACTTGCCGGAGATGACTGATCCCTGCAAGTTAGCGGTCATGCGAATTGTGATCACGATGGTAACACCCAGCCTCAACGCCCGCCCCGACCTCTTGGGCGCGATCGCATATACGCTGGTTAACCAATCTATCCAATTCGGCAATTCAGCTTTTTCTGCTTTTGGGTATACCTTTTATGGCTTGGTGCTGTGTGGCAGTCCTGATGGTATCGACCAAGGCTATCGCTTTGGGCAAATTGGTTTGACACTGTTAGAGCGGTTCCATGCCCGCAAATTACACGCAAAAGTCATCAATATTTTTGATGTTTTTGTTCGGCACTGGCGGGAACCAGCCCAGAAAACGATCGCCCCACTGCGCGATGCAATTCAAATTGGCCTAGAAACAGGAGATGTGGAATATGCCTGTTACAATGCGACATCTTATTGCAACTATCTATTCTTTGTCGGTGAAGCATTGGAAGAGGTCAACCAACAACAGAAGAAATATATTGATTTACTCTTGAAGTATAAACAGGAGTATCAAATTTATTTTGGGCAAATTTGTCACCAATTAGTTCTGAATTTATTAGGAGCAACAGAAAATCCATTAATCCTAGTCGGCGAGAGTTTTGATGAACATACTGTGCTACCAATTCTAATCGAAACTCAAAATGGTACACTCTTGTTTTTGTTTCACCTTGCTAAAACAATCCTATTTTTTATCTTCAAGGATTACCAGCAAGCTCTGATTCACGCTAAAGAAGCCGAAAAATATCAGGGAAATATGATCGGCTTTCTCCAGTTTGTCGAACATAATTTTTATTATTCTTTGACGCTATTAGCGACCTACCCAGAGGCAAACGAAGCTGATAAGCTCGCTGCACTAAAGAAGGTTGCAGAAAACCAAGAGTTGATGCGGCAATGGGCAAATCATGCTCCAGCTAATCATCAACATAAATATGATTTGATCGAGGCCGAACGAGCTAAAGTCCTGGGGGCTGATTTGGAAGCAATGGCACTCTATGATCAAGCAATTCAAGGGGCAAAAGACAATGGCTACGTACAAGAAGAAGCAGTAGCTAACAAAATGGCGGCTGAATTTTATGCATCTCGTCAGCGCGATCGCATCGCACAGCTTTACTTACGGGAAGCCTATTACAGCTATTTACGCTGGGGCGCGATCGGTAAAACCAAACAAATGGAAGAGCGTCATCCCCAACTACTTGCCCAAGTGACCAATGATTCCGTTACAACAGGTCATATCTCGACAACCAATAGCTCTTCAATTAGTCAGCGTGCCCATGATTTTGACTTAGGCACTATTTTGAAAGCTTCTCAAGCAATTTCAGGAGAAATTATTCTGGATCGCTTACTCGAAAAACTCCTGCGAATTCTGATGGAAAATGCTGGGGCTCAAACAAGCTACCTAATTTTAGAAAAACAAGGGCAACTTGTGATTGAAGCCTCCAGCAGCCTGCACCAAAATCAAATTACTTTAGAGCAATCTATTCCGCTGGAAGCGCACCAACAATTACCGCTATCTATTATTCACTATGTCGCTCGCACGCAAGAAAATGTCGTGTTAAGTGATGCGGCACAGCATGGCAAATTTACGAAGGATCTCTACATCCTACGAACACAGCCAAAATCTATCCTATGTTTACCAATTCTTAATCAAGGCAAATTATTAGGAGTAATTTATCTTGAAAACAATCTCATTACTGATGCGTTCACTGCCCAACGGCTAGAAGTATTAACTATGCTTTCCTCACAAGTCGGAACGTCACTGGAGAATGCGCGGCTCTATGCCAATCTGGAAAGTACAACTCAAGATCTCCGACGCGCCAATGGCAAGCTAGAAGAATACAGCCGTAATTTAGAGCAAAAAGTAGAGGAACGGACATTAGAGCTAATTGCAAAAAATGATTGTTTGAAAAGGCAAACAACCCAACTACAAACAACATTGCAAGAACTCAAGCATACTCAGTTACAACTTATTCAAACTGAGAAAATGTCTAGTTTAGGACAATTAGTTGCTGGTGTTGCTCACGAAATCAATAATCCCGTGAATTTTATTCATGGCAATCTACGCCATGCTGAAGACTACAGTCGAGATTTACTGAATTTAATTAATATTTATCAACGGCACTACCCTACTCCCGATCCTGAAATTCAAGCAGAGATTGCTGATATTGAGTTGGAGTATATCCAAGCCGATTTACCAAAACTCATTGACTCAATGAAGATGGGTGCCGATCGCATTTGCCAGATTGTCTTATCATTACGCAATTTCTCTCGGCTTGATCAGGCAGAAATGAAACCAGTTGATATTCATGAAGGGATCGATAATACCCTTCTGATCTTGCAAAATCGACTGCGCGAAAAAACGAATCACTTAGGCATTCAAATTATAAAGGAGTATGGCGATTTGCCCTATGTAGAATGCTATGCTGGCCAACTTAATCAGGCATTTATGAATATTTTGAATAATGCCATTGATGCCCTGGAAGAACGCGATCGCAATCGCACACTTATCGAAATGCAAGCTAACCCAAGTACAATTTGGATCCGCACAGAAGCCATCAATTTTGACTGGGTTAGAATGTGCTTTACAGATAATGGTTCAGGGATTTCAGCAGAAATTCTTTCGCGCTTATTCGATCCCTTTTTCACAACTAAACCAGTCGGTTCGGGGACTGGACTGGGGCTTTCAATTAGCTACCAAATTGTGGTCGAAAAACACGGTGGTAAATTGAGGTGCCAATCCACAGTGGGGCAAGGAACCGAATTTATTATTGAAATTCCAACCAAGCAATCGGAGTTATTGACTAAGAGTTAGGCGGCTATTTCCAGAACTGACCGCGATCGCCAGTCTACAGTCTCAGGAGACGGGCGATCGCCATCACGCACACCGTAGTTACAGTCAATCTCCATGATTAAGTCAGCAGTTTTATCCTCGCTCACTTGAACCTAAAACAGCAGCAATACCAAGTAAGTGAGCTAGTTTAAAATCGCCCTATTAGTTATAGTTAATATGCCATTTACAATTTTTTAATTTAAAATAAAAATTCTTTAACGGGATCTAGTTGAAGAAATTTAAAAATTTGCTAGGCTTCAAGCTACTCCTATGTATTTTGGAAATAGCTGTAAGAGCTTGATCACAAGCGATGAAAAAAGACCTTAATTATTACGCTAGAAAGTTCACAAAGCTCAACGTTAATCGCAACAAAGGGATAAACGCTCCACATAAACCTATTCTACTACTCGCAGTTATAGAACTAATTGAACAGAACAAGATTCAGACCAATCAGATTTACCTTTCTCCAGAGTTGATCGCGACGTTTCTAAAATATTGGTCGGCTCTAGTCACAACTCATCATCAGTCCAATATCGCACTTCCATTCTTTCATTTAAAAGGAGATAAATTCTGGTACTTAGCTCCTAATATGAATTACGAGGGCAACCTTGCCTCCGTCAAACCAAGCTTATCCGCTCTACGAAATGCAGTGAGATATGCTTATATTGACCTTGAATTATTTGAGATGTTGCAATCTTCTAAAATACGATTTCAATTCACAAGTATCTTAATTCAAACTTGGTTTCCTCATCAAGAGATTCAAATTCAGAAACTTTATGCAATAGATGAATTTGAAAATATTCAGCGTAATCTCTCTGAACAGGGAGGAGCAGTTTATCAAATAGAAGAATTAAAAGACGAAGAAAAAATATTTATTCGAAATGCAGCATTTAGACGAGTGGTTGTCTCTCTCTACGAACAGCGTTGCATTTTCTGTAGGCTGAAAGTGATTAGTCAAGACAATCAAAATATTGTAGACGGCGCACATATTAAGCCATTCTCTGAGTTTCGGGACGATCGCTTTGATAATGGTATTTCACTCTGCAAAAACCATCATTGGGCCTTTGATCACGGTTGGTTTGGTATCGATGACAGCTACAGAATTGTTGTACCAAACGAGCGATTTTACGAAGAGTCGCCAATAGATACAAAACCCATCCGAGCTTTTCATGGAGAACGCATCCTTATGCCTACTCAAGTAAAGTATCAGCCAAGAATTGATGCTCTGAAATGGCATCGTAAATACTGGAAGATTGCTTCGTCATCTGCTGCCATATGAAATATAAGGCTTTCAGGCGAGCTTTATCAAACTACATTAGTTACCCAGCGACCTTTCAAGCCCAGTTTATTTAGAATGGAGCTAAGCGGATTCGAACCGCTGGCCTTCTCAATGCCATTGAGACGCGCTACCAACTGCGCTATAGCCCCGTAATCAACTAATCCTATCATGCCTTGCGATCGCGGAATTCGTCAAGCGATGTTCGCCGACCGGAATTCACCAATGGCAGCGGACTCAGCTAGAGTTTTAGTAAATGGATGTCTAGCAAGAATTATGGCGGAATCGTTTCAAGAGCATCAAACAGGTGATTCACAAGAGTCGGAAGCAGCGATCGCGACGGCGACGTTGATTCAGCAGTTACGCCGCAAAGAGGGATCATGGGTGGAATGGGGCGCAGCGTGTCAAACCTTGCAAAAGGCAGGAATCAGCCCCCAAGCGATTTTTGAAGATACGGGGTTTGAGCCGATTCAACAAAATCAGGTCATTGTGGGAGCCCAGGTTTATGCCAGTGTGGTCGCAGCCAATGCTTCCGAAGCAACCCAAGCCCATTTCGCGCGGAAAGGGAGCGATATTCTGTACGAGTTGCGGGTTCTGAGTCAGGCCGATCGCGCAGCAGTAGCAGAATTGGTAGTGACCAAAAATTTAGATTTTGATGAAGCCCGAGAAGCCACCAAAGCCGTTAAAGAGTTTGCCCGTTTGACGAAATTGCCAGAGGGATTCACCGCCCATCCCGGCGACGCGATCGCCTATCAAGCGTGGAAACTGGCCCGTCAGCAAGCAAATTTGCAGGAGCGATCGCGCCTCATTGCTAGAGGCTTGCGGTTTGTCGAGAGCGGCACCGCCCGCCAACACCTGGAACATCTCTTGACCGACTTTACCGTCGTCACCGAGCAAGCCGCCCCCACCCTACCTGTGTATCGGTTGGAGGAAAGTGATGAACTGCCACGCATGATCCCCGTGGTGGGCCAACTGCCACTCACCAAAGCCGATTTGCAAGCCGTGCCCCTGGTCGAAGAGACTGCTCCTTTTGGGATTGTCCACTTTTCTGGCACTGCCGCTTGGGTGCCTGTTCCAGGTTGGCAGGTAATCCGACTGGCGGAAGACCCTGTGGCCTTGCTGACGGATAGCGAGGCCCTGCCCAAACCACTCAGTGGCAAGCGCGATCAGGTTTTGGTCGTGCTCGATCGCGCCCAACGCCAATGGCAAGACGATGCCTACTTTTTGGTGGAACAGGCTGGCCAACTGGAATTGCAATGGTTCCCCCAAGCCCCAGAGCAAGGCTTATTAGGACGGGTGATCGTCATTGTCCGACCGAAAAAAATCCTGGATGAAAACTACACCCACGATCCCTGGCAAATCGACGAATAAAGCGCTTCTCAACGCGACTGGGCAAAACCCAGGTCAAGGAGCCTTGAAAATGGCTTGATTCCGGCCCTGTTGCTTGGCTTCATATAACCCCAGATCCGCCACTTTTAGGAGGGTGCTGGGGGCAATGTCCAGGTTGGGGATGATACACGTCAGGCCCAGGCTGAGGGTAACATGGTCGGCCACGTCGGAAGAGGCGTGGGGAATGCGCAGGGTATGGAGGTGCGATCGCGCACTTTCTGCCACTTGCAAGGCCCCGTTGACATCGGTATTGGGCAAGAGAAGGACAAATTCTTCACCGCCGTATCGGGCAACCAAATCTCCCGATCGCAGCGCCGATCGCCGCAAGGCTTTGGCTACTTGGCGCAAACACTCATCGCCTTGGGGATGGCCATAGGTGTCGTTGTAGCGTTTGAAATAATCCACATCACAAATGATGAGGGCAAGGGCCGTTTGCGATCGCAAAGCCCGGTACCATTCCCGCTCCAGCACTTCGTTAAACGTCCGCCGATTGGCCAATTGGGTCAGGTCATCGCGGGTGGAAAGATACCGCAGTTGCCGGGATTTGTAGCCCATCATCATGGCGATCGTCGTGAGCAAAGCCAAGACCACAGGCACCACCGGAAACCACCACCCCGCCAGCAACAAGCCATAACTCCCCACCAGCACACCACCAACGGCCCCCACACTCAACCCCAATTTCGTGCGTTCTTGGGTGCGGCCAAGCTGAATCCAGGCCCCAACCCCCACCGCGATCGCAATCCACACCGCTTCCAAGACTTCGGGAAACACATAAATCCCCCGCCGCCGATCCAGCACCGCGCTGAGGATCTGACTGGCGACCTGGGCATGTAACTCGACGCCATACATGGGCTTCGCGACCAGGCCAAACCGATTGCTGTAGGCGGTATAGAAAGCATCAGAATTGCCGGGGAGAGTGCTGCCAATCATAACAATCTTGTCTTTCAGCATGTCCTTGGGCAATGTGCCAGACAGCACTTGCGTCATCGAGACAGTTTGAAAGCTCGTGACCGAATTGCGTAAATTCAGCAGAATTTGGTAGCCGCCACTGTCCACCTGGACATAGCCCCCATGATGGCTCTCAAAGGGGGGGAAACGAACTTGGTTCAGGGTTAAGACAGGGGAAAGGGTTTCGGGCCGAATGTTGAGACTGCTGAGATAGTCCAGGGCCACCCGCAACCCCAGGCTTAAGATCGGTTTGGGTGCTTCGGTATTGGGCACCAGCAACGCCCGTCGCACGCGGCCATCGGCATCGGCTTGGATATCACTCGCGGCGATCCGATCGCGATCAACCAACACCACATTCCCCGGCACAGGAACCCCGGCAGCATCCCCAACCACTTTTTGGATGCCGATTAAATTGGGGGTTGTTTCAAACACCTTCTGTAGTTCGGCATGGCCCGGTTGCATGGGGAGATTGCGATAAAAATCTAGACCAATGACCCGTGGTTGTTGAGCTTGGATGCGGCGAATGAGGTTGGCCATCACCTGGTCAGAAATATCGTTCGTGCCCAAGGCTTGTAAATCGGTATCACTCACCCCCACAATTACAATGCGGTAATCGGTGGGTTCCAGGGGGCGGGTTTGCACCATAGAGTCAAACACTTGCAACTCCCAGGCTTGGAACAGACCCAACCACCGCCCCCCCAGGCTGACACTGGCGATCGCCACGCCCAAAGCAAATGGCAAGCGATATTTTAACCAAGCCTGCATCACGGATTTCATCAGTCCGCCCCCTTTACCAGCAGTGGCCCCTGTGGCCCCACCCAACGCCCCCCAGCTACCCCAAAACGCAGGGCAAACCCAGCAGGGGCGATCGCACCAACACTAAGGCCCATCGCGAACCGATTCGAGTAGACAAGTAGCATCCGTTTCTTGCCTGCCTGAGGGATCTTGCTTCACTTAGTAATCCCTACCGAGAGGAAAGGATTGCGATCGCCCCTGAATTGTTCTTCCCGTGAACCTAGCATTCAGCCGGATAGCGGAGCAAGTTCATTGAACTGGATGAACCTCCGCAGGGCCATCAGTTGCGCAACCGATCCGGGGGCACACTAAATCTGAGTGGAGAACTGTGAAATCGGAGGCAGCGCCAGCGCCCACCCGCGATCGCCCTGGAGGACGGTTGCCCATCCCCGGCCCAGGTTGATGCAGCCCTCGCACCAGCCCATGTCCCACCTGTGGTAGGAGCCGTGTGGCAACCGAGGGGTTGGTGGGCTCGAAGCAGGGCAGGGTGCACGGATCGTGAACTATCAAACGCTTGAACCATGCGACGCAATGTAATTTTTCTCTTAGTCAGCGTAAGCCTTTGGCAAAACGGGATTTCCCTGGCGCGATCGCAGCCCATTGTTGCGGCACCCGATGGCACCGGCTCTGTCGTCAGCCCCAGTGGCAACCAGTTCGAGATTTCCGGGGGCACCCAGCAAGGCGGCAATTTATTTCACAGCCTGGAGCGGTTCAACCTGGAAGCCAACCAACGAGCTAATTTTTTAACCAATCCCACGGTTCAAAATATTCTGGGGCGAATCACCGGTGGCGAACCGTCGTTAATCAATGGTGTCATCCAGGTGAGCGGCAGTCAGGCCAACTTGTTTTTGATGAATCCTGCTGGGTTGGTCTTCGGCAATGGAGCGAGCTTGAATGTGCCTGGAGCGTTTACAGCCACCACCGCCAACGCGATCGCCCTGGACAATCAATGGTTTCAGGCCACTGGGCCAAATGTTTTCAGCCAACTGGGGGGCACCCCTACCGGGTTTGCCTTTCTGACGGGGCAGCCGGGCGCAATCTTGAACAGTGGGCACCTTGCCGTGGAACCGGGGCGATCGCTGACCTTACTGGGAGGCACCGTCATCAACACGGGCACCCTGACCGCACCCGATGGCCAAGTGACAATCGCCGCTGTCCCCGGCGAACAATGGGTGCAAATTCGCGCCGCTGGCAGTGTACTGAATTTGGAATTGCCCCTGGAGCTTCGGCGATCGCTGACCACCTCACTACCCATCGCGGGCAAAAGCCTCCCAGAACTGTTGACTGGGGGCCAACTGGCTCCTGCCACTGGGGTCTCCGTTCAAAATGGGGTAGTGACATTGACCAGCACCGGGACGGCCCTTCCCACCCAGCCGGGTACAGCGATCGCCAGCGGCTCCATTTCCGTAGCCTCGCCCCCAGGCCCAAGGGCCACCTTGGCTGCCCTCGCCGAACCTACCATCCACATTCTGGGCCACACCGTCGGTGTGCTGAATGCCCAAGTTGATGCCTCCGGAGTCCAGGGCGGCACCATTCGCGTTGGCGGCGACTACCAGGGGCAGGGCGACGTGCCCCGCGCCCATACAACCGTTATCGATCGCCAAACCACACTCCGGGCTGATGGCACCGCAGGGGCAGGCGGGACGGTCATCGTCTGGGCTGATGACACCACTCGCTTTCACGGGCAAATCAGCGCAACCGGGAGCAGGGGCCATCGGGGTGGGTTCGTCGAAACTTCTGGCAAAGCCAACTTAGATATCACTTTGGGGACAGTTGTGGCCAATGCACCCCAAGGCGACCCCGGAGTTTGGCTCCTTGATCCCTCAGATATCACGATCGCGACCGGTGGCACAGGCACCCTGAGCGGGGGGCTCTTCGATCCGCTCACTCCTGTCGGCCCCATCGATCCAACCACCATCGCCACTGCATTAGACAACGGCACCAACGTGATTTTGACAACAGCCAGCGGTACAGGCGGCAATGGCGATATCAGCTTACTCAACTCTATTAACCAGAACGGCGGCGGCACGGCTTCCCTGACGCTAAATAGTCGCCGCTTCAACCAGGTGGGAGGAGCGACCATCAACCTGTCGAGTACGGGCGGGCTGACGTTTAATTTGAATACGATCGCTCCCGAACCCATTGCACCGTTTGCCTCAATTCAAGCGGCCCAAGACGCGATCGGCACCGTTGCTGGCCCCCGCACCATCCGGCTTGCACCAGGCACCTATCAGGGCAACACCCCCATTACCTTCACGCGATCGCTTACCCTCCAAGGGGCCGGCCCAGACACTACTATTTTGACCAATACCAACGGCACGGAAGGGATTCAAGTGGCCGGGGGCACAGGCGCAACTATTGAGATCAACGGCGTGACCCTCGCCAACAATAGTGCCACTGCCCTGCGGAACGATGGCACCCTCATTCTCAGCAACAGTGTGCTCCGGAACAATGCAGCGGCCCAGGGGGGGGCGATCGCCAATGGGAGCAGCGGCAATTTAACCGTACTCAACAGCCAAATTCGCAGTAACCAATCGGGGACGATCGGGGGCGGCATTTTCAATGAGGGCCAATTGGCGATCGCCAATAGCCAAATTGCCAACAACCAAGCCCAATCCGACGGCGGCGGTATCTACAATACGAGCAACGGCACCGTTTCGCTTCGCACCACCACCCTTCAACGGAATACTGCAAACGATGGGGGCGGCATTTACACGAATGGTAATCTTGCGATTGCTGACAGTGCGATCGTCAACAATCAGGCCAATGGGGGCAACGGGGGCGGCATTTTCAATCGCGGCACCGCAACCATCACCACCACCACCCTTGACGCCAACCAGGCCAATGACAGCGGGGGGGCCATTTTTAATGGGGGCGAGCTGAATCTGAGCCGCAGCACCCTCAGCCACAACATCGCCAATAGCAACAGCGGCACTGCTGGCAATGGGGGTGGTCTGTATAACCAGGCCACAGCCACCCTGACCAACACCACCATCAGCGGCAATCTTTCCCTGCAAGGTCGGGGGGGCGGCATTTTTGACACTGGAACCCTTTCCCTCAACAGCACCACGATCGCCCAGAACATGGCCGCTTTTGAAGGTGGGGGCGTTTACACCAACACCACCGTTGGTATCCGGAATACGATTGTGGGTGGCAATATGGCCCCAAATGGCCCCGATGTTGCAGGCAATTTTCAGGCAACCGGGCCTAACTTAATTGGCATTCAAGACGGTAGCACAGGCTTTCAGCCGAGTTTGCTCGTCGGGACGCGCACTCATCCAGTGAATCCGCAATTAGGCCCCTTAGCCGACAATGGTGGCCCCACCAAAACCCATGATTTGTTACCGACAAGTCCGGCGATTAATGCGGGCGATGACCAGATGGCCCCCTCGGTCGATCAACGGGGTTTTACCCGAATAGCTAATAGTGGGATGGATTTGGGGGCGATCGAAACTAGCTACCCGACGCCACGCCTGCCGCCCCCCCAAGCCCAGGGTTTGCCCCTGCTACCCAGTCCATTGCCCCTGCCTTTGGTAGAGCTAGGGGCGATCTTGCCATTGTTTGATTCACCCCGATCGCGCCTGCCCGAACGGTCGCGCCTGGACGAAACACCGATCCTCATCAGCCGAGTTGAGGGCACCACCGAAGATTGGCTAGTCAACACGGATCAGTCCTTCAGCCGAGCCTATGAACAACATCTGAACTTGCCCCGTGTCCAAGGCTTGAATCTGGCTCAATTGCAAGCCACTTTGCAACAGGCCAAAACCCTGAACGGTGCGAATACCGGCATTATCTATGCGGTCTTTGTCCCCGCCGCCGAGGTCGAGGCTTCCGGCACCTGGCTGAATGAGCGATCGCCCCAGCCCGACGATCAACTCCAGTTAATTCTGATCACTGCGACCGGGAGCCCCATTCGGCGATCGCTGCCCATTACCCGCGCCCAAGCCACAGCCCAAGCCAAACTGTTTCGGTTGGCCGCCGCCGATCCCGACGATAACCAAAGCTATATTTCCCTGGGTCAGCAGTTTTACCAATGGCTGCTTCAACCCCTCAAAGCCGATTTAGAGGCCCAAGCCATCACCAGCCTCATCTATTGCCTAGACGAAGGACTCCGCACCATTCCCCTGGCTGCCATGCTCGATCGCCAAACCTTCGTCATCGAGCAATATGACCTGGCCCTGATTCCCAGCGTGGCCCTCAGCAATCTCAGGGTGGCCCCCCTCAAACGCGATCGCCTCCTGGCGATGGGAGCGTCCGCCTTCACAACCAAAAATCCCTTGCCAGCCGTGCCCGTGGAATTGAAGGTGATTAGCCAACACATTCCCACCAGCCAGGTGTTTCTGAACGAACAGTTCACGATCGCCAATTTGCAAACCACCCAGGCCCAGAGCCAGCCCGATATTTTGCACCTCGCGACCCATGCCGAATTCAACCCCGGCAACGCGCAGCAATCCTACATTCAACTTTGGGACACCAAACTAGACCTCCCCCGCGTGCGATCGCTCAACTGGCAGCGCCAAGATCTCAGCCTGTTGATTTTGAGTGCTTGCACCACAGCCGTGAGTAGTCGGGAAGCCGAGTTAGGATTCGCCGGATTAGCCGCGATCGCCGGAGTGCGATCGGCCCTAGGCACCCTATGGACTGTTTCAGATGTGGGGACTTTGGCCCTCATGGGTGAGTTTTATGCCCAGCTCAAAACCGCCCCAACCGTGGCCAGCGCCCTCCGGCAAGCCCAACTAGCCCTCCTCCAACAAACCGTGCAAATCCGCCAGGGGCAATTGCAATCTGGCTCTACCGCCATTCCCCTCCCAGGGCTGACCTTGCCCCAACAGGCCACCTTAGCCCATCCGTTTTATTGGTCGCCGTTTGTCGTTGTGGGCAATCCCTGGTAAGCCTGGGCCCAGCACAGAAGCACCCACCGTCCAGGCAAACCCGCCCCGTCCAATTAGTCTGAACCGGGGGCGATCGCCAGAAAGCACAGTTCCGTAGGTTTGCTGGTTCATCCGGATAGTGAATTGTAATTTTTGATGAAGGCACCCCTCCTAACTTGTCTGCAATGCTACCCAAGCTTCAAGAAAGCTTCTTAAATAGGCTTGGTAGAAAAAGTTAGGATCAAAGGGAAATCAGTCCGTATTTTCGCGATGGCCTAAGTCCGGTTCGTGTCTACTGTCACCCGATCCTTTCGCACTCCTGAGCACTATGTTTTTTCCCCACACCATTCGTCGCCCCGTTGTCCTGCTCTCCACCCTTAGCCTTGGGATCCTCGCTAGCACGATTCAGTGGGCACCCAGTTCCTGGCAAATCGGCCACAGCGCGATCGCCACCCCAGCCGCATCAGCCCAATGGTCGCCAGAACGACGCGGCAGTTCCAAAGACACCTTATCCGGCGGTAGGCGGGGCAGCAGCACCAGTTGTATGGCCCAACCCGGTCAAATCGCACCCCGGATTCAGCTCGTCGTTCCCAACGACTCAACGGGCCTGGTCACCACCACCGACCAACCCACTTTTTCTTGGTACCTGGAAACACCGGGGCCAGTGACGATGACCTTTGTGCTGCAAGACCCGGCTGTGGCCAACCCCATTGTGACCAAAACCATTACTGCTAGCCATTCGGGCTTAGTCAACCTCGCACCCCTGGACTCAACCCGGCTCAAACTTGGTGTGCGGTACCGTTGGAGCGTGTTTGTGGCCTGTGGGGATGGCCAACAAGAAATCGTGGCGAGAAGTTTTGTGGAACGGTTACAGCCCGGTGCCCAGTCCCAGGTACAATATCAATCCCAGTCCCACTAGGGCAACAATCGGCCCAGGTTTGGGTTTAGCAATTATGGGTTTAGCAATTAACCGATTCGAGGCCATTGCCCAGACTGACCTGGCTCTGGGGTAGTCCGCGATCGCCGCCCCACGCCCAACCAGAACGCGACCAACCCTTACCGACCAGGACACCGATAAAGCTGATAAGGAATGCCTAAGCGATGGTATTGACTGGGATCAAGCTGGCAAACCTGGGGATTGCCGTCGCGATCGCGCACCTGGAGTTGGGGCGGATAGCCCACCCGTTTGAGGCCCGGTGCAATCACCCACAAATTTAGCGGCAAAGGCAGGGGATGGGTTAACGTAGCCAAACGGTTCCACACCGAGCCATAGTCATTGGCGATTTCCAAAAACGCAAAGTGCGGGGGAGCAGACGCAACCTTTGGGCTTTGAGCCGTCTCCAGCGGTAAGGCAAGGCTCAGCCCCAAGGCAATATCTTGCAAATCGTTGTAAGCCGCAACCACTAGCAACGGCTTGTCTGGCTCGAAGGTGAGGGTTTGGGCCACGGTCTGGGGCAAATAAGGTTTCTGGAAGACCAACCCCGTGGCGACAAAGCCACTGCTGACCAACCCCACCAGCAGCAAGGGCAACGTCGGTGTGCGATCGCAACGTTGGCGCAGTTGCCCCCCCCAATGGCGCACCCAGGCCAGCCCTGCTTTCGGCGATCGCGATCGGGCCAAACCAGAGACCGATGGCAACTTGGGTACACTCAGTCCGGCCCCAATCAAGGCACACACTGCTGGAAAGTAAATGAAATTGTAGCGGGGCACTTGGGTCAGATCTTTGCCCAGGAGGTAGGCGATCGCCCAAAACTCCGCCACCACCGTCAGCGTGAACGCCAGCAACAACCGCAGGGGTAAATGGGTTTCAGGCTGTTGGTGTAACCGGCCCAACCCCCACGCCACCCGCGCCAACAACCAAAGGCTAAACCCCGCCATCAGACTTCCACTCAGCAGAATCACGCCTAAATTTTGTTGTTCGACGGGCAAGGCCACCACCATCACCACCCAGCCCAACACCAATTGCACAATCGGGGCTAGCACCTGCCAACTCCGCAACCCAGTTTCAATCCAATCCGTTTCGGGCCGTGTGATGTGGCTGAAAAAGGTCGGCAGCCAGGGGGCATAAAGCAGACCCACAGCAGCGATCGCCCCACCAGCCCACCTCAACTTCCACCGACGCAGCGCCCCCCTTGGGCGATCGCCCTGGAGCGACAGATCCTCCAGCGTCTCTACTGAATAGCGCCGATCCCGCAGCCAATCCATTGCCCCTAGCAGCAGCACCACCACCTGGCCCCCCAACGCCAGAATGAAAAAATAGTGCACATAAAAGCCCAGGCCATTCACCCCAATCCACCCCAGCCAAACCGGCCACCGCACTTGATGCCGCTCCAAATCAACGACCATTTGGTAGAGGCCAGTCAACGCCAGCACCACCAGCACCATCGGCAGCGTGTAGTGGCGGGCCTCTTGGGACAGATACACCCCAAACGGCGAAACCGCCAACGCCAACGCACCAAGCCACGCCGCCCGGTAGGAAAAGGCCCGTTGGTTGAACTGGGCGATCGCCCCAATGGCCACAACCCCTAGCAACGCTGGCAGCGATCGCAAGGCCCACACCCACGGCAATCCCCAGGCTTGTAGCCCGCCCAACCATTGATGCATCCAGCAAAAGAACAACGGCGGATGCACCGATTGGGTGGAAACTGTGGTCACAATTTGGGCGCAGGTCGTCGGGTGGTAGGTAAAAATCCGCTCGTAGGCTGCGATCGGCAATGACACCTGCCGGGGCACCACATCGTAATTTTGCCCAAAACTAAACAACCCGGTAATCACCTCGTCCATCCATAGAGGCTTTGTGCCCAGTTGCCAAAACCGCAACCCCGCACCCAACAGTACTATCAACGCCACCAGGGGCCATCGCTTCACATTTTTCATAGGGCTATTCAACCATAGGACGATCGCACCCAGTGCATCTGGGCGATCGCAATCGCAAAACCCCTGATCCTGCCTGAATTGTAGAAATTTGCAACGACTTTTTTCCTAAGCAGCGAATTCCCCGAAAATTGAAGCAGGAGGGTCGATCTTACCCAGCCGCAGATCGCCCCAGCCCATCCTCAAATCTCGTTTAGGGGAGGATCGTACCGTGTCTGTACCGTTACTGCATCGCTTTTTCCCGGCCCACCCCCAGCCCCCCAGCTCGACGCAACCCCACATCCGCTGGTGCCCCAATTGCGAACAACACGCCCTGCGCTACCAGCAGACTCGCGGCGATCGCGCCTATTGGCGTTGTCGCACCTGCTGGTATGAAGTGAACTTTCCCCGGGCCTCTCGCCCCCCGGATCAAACCAGTTTCCTGGTGTGCAAAATTGCCTTCGGTCTGGGCTTAATGATTGTGCTGCTCAATTCTGCGAATGCCTGGGAAGCCAAACTGCGATCGCAACAGAGCATTAACATCAACCATCCGCTCCCCAGTTTCAAGGATTTACGCTAACCCCAAGCCCAATACCAGCCTTGCAGCAGGCCAGCACCGCCCGCCCCAGGCAACCCCAGCCAAAAGTTTTATCTAAAACTATTTGAGCTAGAATAATCATGGGCGATCGCGCCACTGGGCCGATCTAGTGCTTGGGCCAATCTGGTGCTTAGGCAAAGATTGGATTGGGCCATCTTTGGCTGCGGTCAACACTGGCCCAGTGACCATTGATTTCGTGAACGTTGCAGAGTCCTGGTGAAAAAAACGACCTCTACTCAAGATTTAACCCCCTCCCAAAAAGCCGCCAACGAGCCAACCCTGGCCCTCTTGCGGGATTTAGTACGCACCTACCAAGCGTTTTATACCTACGATGAAGCCCATATTCGCACCTTAGGGCTCACCATGCCTCAATTTGATGTGCTCGCCACGCTGGGGAACACCCCAGGGCTAATGATGAGCCAGATTGCTGAACGCACCCTCGTCACCAAAGGCACCCTTACTGGCATTGTCGATCGCCTGGAAGCCAAGGGCCTGGTCGAGCGGACTGTCCCCCCCGACAATCGCCGTTGTTTTATCGTCAAGCTGACCCAGGCTGGTCAAACCCTGTTTGAAGATGTTTTTCCCACCCATATCAACTACCTGAAGACCCGCTTAGCAACCCTCAGCCCAGAGGATATTCACCAAATTCGGGCAGCCCTGGGCCAACTCCGGGCTTTATTCTAGCGGGGGCGATCGCCCCATCTCCCCTACCCTCCGGCACCAGAGCAGTGTCTTCCCCCAGAAGAGCAGTCTAAAATGTGGGCATTGGTTTGGTGTTTTGGGGTCGTTGGTGCTGGGCACCCAAACTTTTGGGTTGCTGCATCGGCCAAACCAGAGTTAGATAAAGCTAAGTAGGGGCTGGAGATTCCACGATGGCGGGTCAGATTTTAGGCGATCGCTACGAAGTTGAACGGCAATTAGGGAAACAAACAGGACGCTGGACACTACTCGCCCGCGACTTGCAAACCGACACACTGGTCGTGTTGAAGTTATTGTTTGTGGATGAACAGTTGGAATGGGACGACCTAAAACTGTTTGAGCGGGAAGTCGAGATTTTGCAATCCCTCACCCATCCTTCCATCCCCAAATACCTGGGCTATTTCGAGCAACAGTTACCCAATGCCAAAGCCCTGGTGCTGATCCAGACCTATGTCGAAGGGCGATCGCTAGAACAATGCCTGCAACAAGGTCGCCTGTTCAACGAAGCCGAAACCCGTCAAATCGCCAAAGCCATCCTTGGCATTCTGACCTATCTCCACGGGCGCACCCCCCCCATCATTCATCGCGACATCAAGCCCAGCAACATCCTCCTGGCCAACCGCCAACTCCATCTCGTTGACTTTGGCTCCGTCAAACAAGTCTCAGGCAACGACACCACCGCCTTCACCGTCGTTGGCACCTATGGCTATATGCCCCCAGAACAATTCAGCGGGCGGGCCGTCCCAGCTTCCGATCTCTACAGCGTGGGGGCCACGTTGCTCGCCCTCATGAGCGGGATGCACCCCTCCAGCCTGCCCCGTTCTGGCACCAAAGTCGATTTCAGCAAAATTCCCGTCATCAGCGCCAGTTTTGCCGAATGGCTCGGTTCCCTCTATGACATCAATCTAGAATCGCGGGTAAAGTCAGCGCAAGCCGCCCTCAAGACCCTCGAAACAGGCCGGACGGCCCCAGCAACTCCGCCTGCGGCACCGCCTACCCCCGTCCGTAAGCCTGCTGAAACCAAAATTTCCCTGACCAAAGATCCCACTTTTTTGGAAATTACTTTGCCCTCCCTGATTGGGCAAACCCAATTGCAAATCGATCGCCAACAGATCAGCCTCACCACCAAACGCCTGGGCATCGCCACTGGTAAACCCCAAACCGCCCCCCGCCAAAGCCTAACCCACCTTTACTATCGCAAGCCTAATACGCCCAACAACGATGGGAACGAAGCCGCGATCGCCCTGGTGGCTGGCCCCCAAACCTTTGAACTTAAAGGGGGTTCCCTCACTCCGGCAGAACTGGACTGGCTCGCCTACGAACTGGCCACCTGGCTCAAATTGCCCATCTCAGAATAACGGCTGAGATTTTTGCCCGTTTTCGGGTGACCTTCCATCCTAAGATAAAGAATCGTTGCAGTTGGGATGGGTTTGATCATGCGGATTTTGGTCATGGGTGGCACGCGGTTTATTGGTGTGGCCCTCACACGGCTGTTGTATGAGCAAGAGCATGAAGTCGTGTTGTTTAACCGAGGGAACAAACCCGCGCCGGTCGAGGGTGTGGAACAAATTCATGGCGATCGCACCGATGCCGCCGACCTCAAAGCCAAACTCAGCGGGCAAAAATTTGATGCCATTTTTGACAACAATGGACGGGAACTCAGCGATACTCAACCGCTGGTCGAACTGTTTCAAGACCAGATCCAGCACTTTGTTTACATGAGTTCCGCTGGGGTCTACCTTAAATCTGACCAAATGCCCCATATGGAGGGCGATCCCGTTGATCCCAAAAGTCGCCACAAGGGCAAACACGAAACCGAAGCGTATCTAGCCACCCAAGGGGTGCCCTTTACGTCAATTCGTCCGACCTACATCTACGGCCCCCAAAACTACAACGACCTGGAAGCCTGGTTTTTTGACCGCATTGTGCGCGATCGCCCCATCCCCATCCCCGGCAACGGAGTCCACTTCACCCAGTTTGGCCATGTGCGCGATCTCGCCAAAGCCATGATTAGCGTCCTGGGCAACCGACGGGCCATTGGCAAAATCTACAACGTGTCTGGCGATCGCTGCGTCACCTTTGATGGGTTAGCCCGAGCCTGTGCGATCGCGGCAGGTAAAGATCCCGCCGCCCTCCAAATCATCCACTACGACCCCAAACAATTTGACTTTGGTAAGCGCAAAGCCTTCCCCATGAGAGTGCAGCACTTTTTTACCTCCATCCAAAAAGCCACCAGCGAATTGTACTGGCAACCCGAATTTGATCTCGTTGCGGGCCTCAAAGACTCCTTCCAGAACGACTATTTGCTGTCTGGCCGGGAAACTGCCGCGATCGATTTCTCCCTGGATGACGAAATCCTCAAAGCCAGTTAGCAACAGACTGGGGGGCGCGATCGCCAACACCAACCAACACCCCTGGCCGCTTCCCCCCTGCCTCCAGAATCTGAACAACCTTCCTGTACACTGCTAGTTACGTCATTTTGGTGAGGTGTCTGTGCTACTCCAACTGCTGGCCATCGTTTTTGCGGCGGGTGCGCTCTTCGTCGGTTTGTATCTGCTGTTGCTTGAAGTGCAGTATCGCCAACGCCCCGGCAACAAACTGGAAGTGACCGTGGGCCAGTGGACTCTGGACGCAAAAAGCCGCGATCGCTATGTGCTCGTCGGTGAAGTTGAAGTCATTAACCGCACCCAACGCCTCGAAGTGATGCTGCCCGAAGTCTGGGCCGAAGCTTCGCTATTCTCTGGCGACAGTCTGGCTGGTGTGACCTGGCAAGCCCAAGTCATTTCTCAACACCCCGATGAAGCCGCTCGTGCTGACGGCTACTGGTTTGCCTACATCGTCAAAACCAAAAAGCGCACGACCCTCCAAATTCGCCTAGAGATCCAGGGCGACAACCTCGAAGCCCTCAAAAACGCCTGGATTCGGCTCCACTATGTCACCTATGGCCCCCAGGGGCGCGTCCCCAAAACCCGCCATTTTGTCGTGCCCTTCCGCTATCCCACCCCAGAGGAATCGACCAACTGGCGCACAACCCCCACCGCCGAGGTGTTGCCCATTCGCACCCATTTGTTGACGGAATGCGACACCGTAACCCAGGTCGTGCAGCGCTACGTGACCCCCCACGCTAAACCAGGGGATATCGTCACCATTGGAGAAACCCCGATCGCCATCATGCAAGGGCGGTTCCGCCATCCGACTGAGATTCAACCCGGTTGGGTAGCCAAACGTTTGTGTTACCTCTTCTTGCCGACTTCCAGTTTGGCCACCGCCTGCGGAATGCAAGCCCTAGTGGATATTGTGGGGCCAGGGCGCGTGTTGTTTGCGTTCTTTGTCGGGGCGATCGCCAAAGTCTTCCGTAAACCCGGCGTCTTTTATCAACTTGCCGGTGAACAAGCCCGGTTGATCGATGATGTCACCGGGACGCTGCCCCCTTACGATCAATTCATTGTGCTAGGGCCAGACAATCCCCAACGGGTCGTCGAACAAATTCGAGCGGAAACTGGCATCGAAGCGGCGATCGTCGATGTCAACGACCTCGGCGCTGTCAAAATCCTGGCGGCAACCGCCAACGTCTCAGAGCCGCTCCTCAAGCAAGCCCTCAAGCGCAACCCCGCAGGCAACGCCGATGAACAAACCCCTGTCGTGCTTATCCGCCCTGTGTAAACAACTCATGGCGATCGCGGCCAGCCCGTTGTGCCCCGACCATCATCACAGTTTTTTGCGGAACCTGATCCAGATCAAGGGTTCATTCATCAAAACGACTAGAATAAGAGCAAGTGGGTTCGCGGCGTGATCAGCACCTTCTGTGGACACAACATTAGTTCATGGTTTATGGCAGCTTCTGGCAGCTTCTTGGCACTGATGCAGTCAACCCATTCAACGCACTGCGGTGGATAAGAGCCTTTTTGACATGACTCAAGCCTTTTCTCAAGATGAAATCTGGATTCGTCCCATCCACTATGGTGATTTTGAGGCCGAGCGATTTTGCGTTCCCGGTTCTGAGTCGGAGAGCCTGAATTATTCGATCAACCCCAGCATTTCGACTCATACCTGCCATGCCTGGTACGAACCCCTCAAGTTTTTGCACCGCTTGTTGCTGAAGCCACAACGGTTTGGGGCCTACTTGGGCGAAAGAGATACCAAACTGCAAGGCGTGATCCAAGCATCGCCGTTTAACCGGACGCGCAGCACTTGGCGAGTTGACCAGGTTTCAGTGTTGGCCCCGGCCCTGGCGGCGGAAAACCAAGAAACGGCCAGCAAGAGTGAGCCAGCCACCGCCCGGTTAACCAAAAGCTTGAGTGACACCGCCTCCCAACTGTTGCGCTACTGCTTCGAGACCATTTGGGAAGCGCGGACGTGGTTGCTGGAAGTAAATGTCAATGATAAGGAGCAGTTGGCTCTTTATCGCCAAAACGGGTTTCAGCCTTTGGCCCAGATGACGTATTGGGAAATTACGCCGGAGCAACTGACAACCCTGGCCGAGCGGGAACCAGATTTGCCCAATCTGTTGCCAATTAGCAATGCGGATGCTCCGTTGCTGTATCAACTGGATACGATGTCGATGCCACCGTTGGTGCGGCAGGTGTTCGATCGCCACATTGCTGACTTTAAAACCAGTTTGCTGGAATCCTTACTCCAAGGGATTGCCAATTGGCTGAACCACACGGAAGTCGTCAGTGGTTATATTTTTGAACCCCAACGGAAAGCGGCGATCGGCTATTTTCAGGTGCAACTTTGCCGCAATGGCTCCAAGCCCCATCAGGCTCAGTTAACGGTTAATCCAGCCTATACCTGGCTCTATCCAGAATTGCTGGTACAAATGGCCCGGATTACCCAAGATTTGCCGATTCAATCCTTGCGGGTGGCGTCTTCTGATTACCAACAGGAACGGGAAGAGTATTTGGAGCGCCTGGGTGCAAGTCGGGTGGCCCATACCCTGATGATGTCGCGATCGGTGTGGCACAAAGTCCGTGAATCCAAACTGGGTGCTTTTGAAAATCTCCAATTACCGGAAATGCTGCAAGGGCTGAAGCCAGCGCGGAAAGCGATTCCTAGCCGGATTTCGCTGACACCGCCCGGCGAAGAAACCAAATCTCATTCCAAACCAACAGTCCGCCACGCCCAGGTTTTGTTCAGCAAAAAGCGGCAGTCAACCAAGTCAGATTTTTCTGATCCTCCGGCAGAGGGGCCGTCGGCACGAGTGTAAGGTGATGCCAATTGCTGCATTAGGATTGGACGTGGGGCGCAAGCGAATTGGGGTCGCTGGTTGCGATGGGACGGGGCTGATCGCCTTTGGGATTGGCACGATCGCCCGTCGCTCCTTTCGGCAAGATGTGGCCGATCTCCGCCAAGTTGTGCAAGAACGGCAAGTCGATACGTTGGTAGTGGGGTTACCCTATTCAATGGATGGTACCTTAGGCTCCCAGGCGCGACAAGTCCAAAAATTTGCCACGGCGATCGCCAAAGAACTGAATCTCGCCCTGGAGTATGTGGATGAGCGGCTAACCTCCTTCCAAGCAGAACAAATGATGCAGGCCGAAGGGATGTCACCATCTCGTAACAAAGCCTTGATCGACCAAAAGGCCGCCGCCATTATCCTGCAACAGTGGCTTGACCAGCGGCGATCGCCCACTACCAGCACCCCACTGCCACCGCCCCCACCCGGTTGACTGCCCCGCTTCCCCGGCAGCCAATTTCCCCCAGGCTCACGGCCCGGTTGCCCGCAGGGAACGCCAAAAAATTGCACCAAATCGTTACAGAATTACAGAAAACGATAAATTGTCACCCGAACTTTGGCAGAATGCTCTGTGAGTGCACATGACGAGGAGATTCTTGCATGGATGACGATATGGAGACGAATGGGGAAACGGTCGAAGGCGAAATGGTGGTTTTGACTGATGCTGATACAGGCCGCACCATTGCCTGCACAGTCGAACGCTTTTTGGCGATCGAAAATCAGGACTACGCGCTTTTGCTGCCGATTGACACCCCCGTTGAGATCTTTGTGTGGCAAGAAGCCGAAGACGATGACGAAGAAGCGATTCCCGTTGAAGACGACGACGACATCGACGTGTTGTTTTCCACAGCGAAGGCTGTTTTAGAAGAGCAAAACTTGACCCTCAAGCGAACTGCCGTCATGCTGACCGTGGAAGGGGATCTCCCTGACCTGGAGGAAGATGCGGAATTCGAGGGGGTAGAGTCGGAGCAGGAGGCGGAAGAGGCGGAAGAGTTACAATATCTCGCCAGCTTCTATTACGAAGAGCAAGAATTTGCCGTGTACGCGCCCCTGGATCCTTGCTTTATCTTGGCCAAGTTGGATAACGATAATCAGCCCCATTTGCTTACGGCTGAAGAACTCAAAAATCTTGAACCATTTCTGGATCAGATTGAAGATCAATTTTTTGATGAATTTGATTCGCCCTAGCGGTTTCAAGCCTGATAAACGGATATGCCCAAAAAACTTCCTGTAAAGTCGCTCATTGGTGTTGTGCTGTTAGCCTTGGTCGGGGTGGCCGGATGGTCAAGCTGGACCTGGTGGCAATGGGCGATCGCCCCTGCTGCCGTCTCTGCCCCCAATACACCGCCCCGCTCTGCCAATCTCCGAGTTGCCCCCGGAACCTCAGCCCAAGCGATCGGACAAGATCTCGAAACCCTGGGGTTAATCCGTTCCGCCCAGGCTTGGAATTTGTGGGCACGCTGGCTGCTTTTGCAAAATACCAATGGCGGTTTCCAGGCAGGAACTTACCAAATTTCAGCCACCCAAACCCTCCCAGACATTGCCCAGCAGATCTGGACAGGCGCTGTGGCCGAAACCACCTTTACCATTCCAGAAGGATGGTCAATTCGGGAAATGGCCACGTATTTTGAGCAGCAAGGCTACTTCACTGCCGAGGAATTCCTCACGGCAGTCAATACCTTTTCCACGGCTGAATATCCCTGGTTACCCACAACCAAACCAATCGAAGGGTATCCCCGACTAGAAGGATACTTATTTCCTGACACTTACCAACTCCCGTTGGATACGTCAATTCAGCCGACAACCATCATCCGGCTCATGCTCAATCGGTTTGAACAGGTTGCCTTACCCATTTATCAACGGTTGGCGGGTAAATCAAAACTGACCCTGGCCGAATTTATCACCCTGGCCAGCATTGTCGAACGGGAGGCCGTTGTCCCCACAGAGCGATCGCGCATTGCAGGGGTGTTTTACAATCGGCTGCGCCAGTCCATGCCCTTGGGCTCTGACCCCACCGTGGAATATGCCTTCGGGATTAAACAAACCCCCGATCGCCCCCTCACCTTCGCCCAAGTGGAGCAACCCTCCCCCTACAACACCTACGTTACCCCAGGGCTACCCCCAGCCCCTATTGCCAGTCCCGGCAAACTGAGCCTCGAAGCGACAGCAAACCCGGAAAATACGGATTATCTCTACTTTGTCGCGCGATACGATGGAACTCATGTCTTCAGCCGCACCTTGCAAGAGCACCAAGCCGCCCAAACCACGATTCATGACCAACGCGATGCAGCTCAAAAAAACGCCCAATAGGCTGGCAACAGTTGGGAACACGGCTATACTCGTCCTTTCTAGGTTTCATTGCTTATGTCTTGGGGTCACCTCCTCCAGCCCGATCTTGTTCTTCACGGCAGCATTTTGAAGCTGACCTCCCAACTGGTCAGCCACTACCAACTCAAAGGGCTCGTGTTAGACGTAGACGAAACCCTCGTTCCCTTTCGGGCTTCCCAAGTGTCGGAAGAACTGCTGCCCTGGGTGCAGGATATTCGGCAAGTCGCCAACCTTTGGCTAGTCAGCAACAATATTAGCGAAGCGCGCATTCAGCGCATTGGGCAAACCCTCGGTGTGCCCTACATTGCCGGAGCTGGCAAACCCTCCCGCCGCAAGTTGCGCCGCGCCGTCGAAGCGATGAACCTGCCCCCTGAACAAGTTGGGATGGTGGGCGATCGCCTGTTTACCGATGTCTTAGCGGGCAATCGCCTGGGCATGTTCACCATCCTAGTCGAGCCAATGGTGGCCCCGAACGAAACCCCGCGCCACTCCTCCTTGCGTACCTGCGAAGTGTGGGTATCCCAGGCTTTGGGTGCGACTCTCTCCTCCAAGCCGACCTCTGTAAAGTAATGTGTTAGCACAACACGAAACTACGTAAATCAGAATGTTGGGAAATATAAAAAAAACATTACGTATCAAAGGAGTCGGGAAAAATCCTGGCATTCTATATACATGATGAATCGGGTCGAGCTTAAATAAAGACCCAGCTTATAAATCCCTGGTGAATATGATAAAGCGCTGTTTCTCGAGCTTATAGAGAGACGGCGCTTTATGATTATTGGGAGCGATCGCGCTAGCTGGCATCCCCTACACTCCCAGCGCCCCGAAAGTAACCACGTCAACCCTCGCGATCGCTCCAGAAACGCATTCGCAGGGGCAACTAGGGTTAACTTCCCCCGTTGGAAACAGCCCACGCCCCCCGGCCAAGCTCTGGTGTTGCAAATCACCGCAAATCACTGCAAATCGCCGCAAATCACTGCCTTCCCTGGGCGCAAGAAAAGGACGAGATTACCCATGAGAAACATCAGTTAAGACGGTGCAGCAACCCTATGTTTGGCTGATTGGGGGCACCAGTGATAGTGCCAAGGTGGCCGCCTTGCTGACCCAGGCGGGAATTCCTTATGTGGTTTCGGTCACCACCAGGGCCGCGATCGCCCTCTATCCGCGCACGCCCCCAGCCCGCATTTGGGTCGGACGGCTCACCCCAGTAGACCTTCCCGCGTTTTTGCACCAGCATCGAATTGGGGCCATTGTGGATGCGTCTCATCCGTTTGCCGTAGAAATTTCCCAGCACGCGATCGCCGCCGCCACAGCCCTGAACCTCCCCTACCTGCGCTACGAACGCCCGCCCCTGGAACCAGACCTAACCTCATCCCCGCCAGCGATCGCCACCGATCAACTCATCTTTAGCGACATATCGGCCTTGTTAGCCAGCCAGATCTTGGTAAACCAACGGGTATTACTCATTTTGGGGTATCGGCCCCTGGCCCACTTTTTGCCCTGGCAAACCCAAACCACCTTGTTTGCCCGCATTTTGCCCTCTGTCACCGCCCTGGAAGCGGCGATCGCCGCTGGCTTTACCCCCGACCGAATTCTGGCCTTGCGTCCGCCCCTCTCCGCCCAACTGGAACAAGCACTCTGGCAACATTGGCACATTTCGCTGGTCGTCACCAAAGCCTCTGGACGATCAGGCGGAGAAGACATCAAACGGCAGGTGGCCCAAACCTTGGGGATTCCCCTCATCACGATCGCCCGCCCGCCCATGACCTATCCCCAGCAAACGAGCGACATGGCCACGGTGACGGCATTTTGCCAACACCACTGCCCGCCTAATGCAACAAGGATTCCGTAGAATTAACGAGATTTTGGGCACTGTTCATCTGATGTATGGAACATTCCCCGCAATTTCCCTATCTAGACACTCAGTAAACCACCAAAACGCTGAACGGTGCAGGATCGCAATCCTGGATAGGTAAGCCGGAGCCGTTGACTCCAGCCAAAGCCGATTCCACCGAGAGTTAGACAACCAGTTCGTTCTAATTGGCTGCCAACTTTCATCCCCGCGATCGCCCCCTTGATATTGGTGCGCTTGGCCCGAACCGATCCAGGCTCGTTCTGTACATTGTTAGCCATCGTTGCTCGGTACAGGGTCATGCATCTGCGCTATGGGCTTTGCAATAGGGAGATTAGAAAGAGACTCAACTCCTTGAGTGCCATGCTCTAAGTTGAGGATGGAGCTTTTTTGTCTTGCGATCGTGACACCAATTGTCCCCATATTGCAGCTACCAATATCACACCAGTTCAGCGTATGGGCCAATTTAGGGTGCCTACCACACCAACCTTCTATGGCAAACCACTCTCATGAACTCGAATGATAAGGCACTGGGGCATCTGCCATTGCAGACCCCACAGCGATCGCACTCTGTCTTCCACCAACGGCTGCTTGGGGCCATGCCCTTAGGGATTGCCCTCCTGAGCCTTAATGTATCCCCCAGTGTGGCTCAAACAGCGCCAACAGAATCCCCACCGAGTAATCCCACACCCCCAGCGGAGAACACCGTCACACCGCCCAATCCCGCTCTCTCGATCGCTGGGCAAAGTTCGCAGCCAAGCAGTATGGCTCCTGGCTTTACCCAAACTCCAACGGCCACCACCGCAGGGTCATCTGTAACCCTCAGCCCTACCCCGCCAGCCGCCCCAACCAACCAAGGACAACTCCAGCAAGTTCCAATTTACATTCCGGTGCCAGTCTCCTCGTTTCCCTATCCTCAAAACCCATACCCAGGAATGCCCTATGGCGCTGGGGGCTATCCCCTGGCCCAGCCAACCTACACGGCAGCCCCGATCGCCACACCGGGGGGAATGACGGTACAAGTCACCACCCAAATTGGGTTGCCTGGGGCCGTTGCCTATCCCGGTGGAATGCCTGCGCCCGTGCCCTCTGGAGTGGCAGCAGGGAATCTACCCACCGTGCAATACCCAACAACCTATCCCCCGGTTAGTCCGCAACCACCTGGGTATGGTGGCTGGCCCTTGGTCAACGCTGCTGTGCCGGGAATGGCTGCCCCCGATGCCACGAACTGGCTTACCCCCCTGAGCCGCACAGAGGCGATCGCGAATCCGGCATTACTCCCCACCCCCGCCCAAACCCTGTGGCAGCAGGTTGTCGCCAACACCACAACACGGTTAAATCCACAAACCCTGAACGCCTTACGGCAACTGGTGCAGTTGTATCCTCAATTTATCCCTGGGCATCTGCGGTTGGCCCAGGCATTAACCACAGAAGACCGCACCCTGGAGGCGATCGCCGTCTTAGAGCAGGCCACCGCCTTGTATCCCCAGCAGCCTGAATTGATGCGATCGCTGATTGCCGCCCTCCGCAGTACAAACCGTGGGACTGAAGCGGCAATTTTAGCCCGTCAGTTTGCCGCGAAAGCAACCGACAGCACAATAGCAACGGAATTCGCCAATCTAGCCACCGAGCTGAGCAAAGCCCCATCAAGCCCCAACACCACAGCCCAGCGCACCTTGTTGAACAACGTCTTGTCCACAGGCTTAGGCTACTTGCTCACGGGCAAAAGTCCAACTGCCACCCTGGGCTCCACCCCCTTGGGAAGCAGCTTAGGCACCCTTCTTCCCGGCCTTGGCGGGATTGAAACCGCATCCACGCAAAGCAACCTGGAGCGGGAGTTGATGCGGCAGGTAAATTTGCTGAACGATTTGGATGTCACCAATTACGTCCGCGATGTTGGCCGCAAACTGGTGCTTGCCTCAGACCAGCCCAACCAGCCCTATGAGTTTTATGTGGTGAACGATCGCGACACGGGGGCCGTCGCCATGCCAGGGGGCAAAATCTTTGTCAGCGCGGGGGCGATCGCCAATGCCAACTCCGAGGCCGCCCTGGCCAGCATCCTCGCCAAACAACTGGGACACGCCATGTTGTCCCATCCCACCCGCCTGGAAAAACGCAGTAACTTGACGAATACGCTTTCCAGCCTGATCCCAACGGTGGGCAGCCTTATCAGTCCCCGACTCAACAAGAACAACAGCGTCCTAGGCAATGTGGCCGGAACCGTCGCCAGTGGCCTAGTGGGGAACGTCCTCAGTAGCGTGCTGAAACCCAAATACACCGCCAGCATGACCCGAGAGGCCGACGCGATCGCCCAAAAGCTGTTGCAGGCAGCAGGCTACAGCCAAAACAACCTGTTAAACGTGAGTGCCAACAGTCGGCATAGTGCCGTTCAGACCAAAGTGAAACAGTTGATGGGCACGCCGACGGCCAGTTGGTGGAACCGTTAACTCAGGATGAGTGAATAACGTTGAAGTGAGTTAGTTTGACCCGGGGCGATCGCGCGATCGCCCCTTTTTTCTGGGCAGTCAAGCAAAGCCAACGTCACTGCCCCTGAATTCAAGGCCTAAGCCGTACCGTTGCAGCGATCGCACAAACCATGCACCGTCACCTCATAGCTTTCCACCTTCAGGCCCGGTCGCAAATCCCGTAACTCCACCGCAGACACCTTATCCCACTCAATGTCTTCGATCTCGCCGCAGGCATGACACCGAAAATGGTGATGGGGCGCGACATTCGCGTCATAGCGGCAGACCCCCTCTTCCAGCAGCACCTCCCGCACCAACCCCGCATCCCGCAGGGCCTGGAGGGAACTGTAGACCGTCGCCTGAGAGGATTGCGGCCCATTTTGATTCAAATCCCACAGAATTTGCTCAGCAGTGGGATGGTCTTGTCGCCCTAGCAAATTGGTATACACCGCAAAACGTTGCGGCGTCACCCGCAGCTTTTTAGCCCGTAATGCCTGAATAACGTTGTCTACCTGCCGCTCCATACCTTAACTCCGAACACTAACCGCTGCTAGCGATCGATCGCGACCTCTTCAGCTAGCGCCGACACCGACAGCCCAGTTGAGCTTGAATTTAGCTCCGATGCAATGAGCGATCGCCCCAATGCCCCACCCCACCTGCCACGCCTCGGTTCAACACCACTCTCAACCTCCATGTTGGTCAGGTGCATTGGCTTATCTATCCTCTCCAGGTTAACCGATCCACCCCAGAACCGGAATCAACCTTTAGACTTTCTCAAAAAATAAAATCTCTTTTTTGCAAGTCGTTGTTAAATCAGAATAATTCTGAGTTATGATGTCTGCATCAGACAACTTTCGTCATTTCTAGAGAAGTCAAAGAGGTAACTATGGCAGTGATCGAGCGTGTACCCAACGTCGTCTTCAAAACCCGTGTGCGTGACGAATCCGTACCAGGGCCAAACCCCTATCGCTGGCAAGATTTGACCACCGAAGAAATCTTTGGCGGTAAGAAAGTCGTCATCTTCTCATTGCCCGGTGCATTTACTCCCACCTGCTCCTCGAACCACTTACCTCGCTACGAGGAACTGTACGAAGAATTCAAAGCCCAGGGTGTTGACCAAATCATTTGTATCTCCGTCAACGATGCCTTCGTCATGTTCCAGTGGGGCAAACAAGTCGGTGCAAAGAATGTCTTCTTGCTGCCCGATGGCAACGGCGAATTTACCCGGAAAATGGGGATGCTGGTTGACAAGTCGAACCTGGGCTTTGGGATGCGGTCTTGGCGCTATTCCATGCTGGTCAACGATGGCAACGTCGAAAAAATCTTCGTTGAACCCGACTACGCTGACAACTGCCCCACCGACCCCTTCGAAGTCTCCGATGCTGACACCATGCTGGCTTACCTGAAGGGCGAACAGTCCGCTGGGGTATCCGAGCCACGCTTGGCATTCGTCGGTTAATTGTTACGAAGGTCGTGCTCAATTAATTCGAAGCTCGAATGAATTCAAGGCAAAGGAGCGTTCTACCGATCGCCTTCTTTGCCTTTTCTAGTGTGCGGGCCTTGCAAAATTGGTGCAAAATCATGGCAAAGAACCTGTCCACCCCAATCGGTCTCTGCCCTGCACAACCTTAAACCTGGGTCACTTTTTTTGATTCTTACTTACACCCCTTACACCCAACTGAATGCACAGAGGTAGCCATGAAACTTTCGAGTAAAACCCTGGATACACGCCTGGATACGCTCTATGACGCGATTATTGTGGGCGGTGGGATGGGTGGTGTGTCCGCTGCAATTTACCTAGCACGCTATGGGTTGAAGTGTTTGATTGTGGAAAAGGGCAAGGGGCGATCGTTTTGGATGCAAGACTTGCGGAATTATGTTGGGTTAGACCCAACCACCCCAGGGCGCGACATGCTGAAACATGGGGTTGATCAGGCTGTGGCCTGGGGCGCGGACTATTTGCGGGGTTACGTTGAAGCGGCGATCGACGAAGGGGAGACCTTTGCTGTGCGAGTCAAGGTGGGCAAGGAAAACAGTCGTTATCCAGTTTTCCGGAGCAAATATTTGATTGCGGCCTCAGGGGTAATTGATGTCCTACCGCAGTTAGCCAATATGCAGAATGTGTATGACTACGCAGGGTATACGCTGCACGTTTGCATGATCTGTGATGGTTTCGATATGTGGGATCAAAAAGCAGTTTTGATCGCCGGCACTGAGTCTCAAATTAATGCGGCGTTTGTGTTGAATTGGTTCACACCGTATATTTCGGTCTTAACCCACGGGCTGGTTACGGTGAGTGATGCAATGAAGCAAAAGCTGGCGGAGCATGGCTATCCGTTGTATGAGGCGGCGATCGCAGAATTTTTGGGTGAAAATCACCACTTGCAGGGAGTGCGCCTGGTCGATGGAACGGTGGTCGAAGCAACAACGGGCCTGATCAACATGGGTTCCACGTACCACAACCAATACTTGAAAGACATTCCAGGGTTGGAGTGGAATGGCGAAAACTTAGTGACGAATGAAATGGCCAAAACCAGCCACGATCGCATTTTTGCCGTGGGCGATTTGAAACAGGGCTTAAACCAAGTGTCGATCGCGGTGGCCGATGGCACCCTGGCCGCTACGCAGATCTGGCGCAATATCCGGCGAGCCAGTGCCCCCCGTAAATGGGAAGCGAATCTGGCTCCAGCATCGGTTGGCGGTTAAGCCCAAGGAGCGATCGCCCCTCGCCCCAATTCCACCGGGGAAACAGTTCACCTGGCCATCCACCCGTTACCATAGCTAAGGTGCCCCCCGATCAGTGGGTGGGTGTGTTGTCCGGAGGGATGTGCTGTGGATCTGCCTTCATTTCTGTGGTTATGGCGAATTGCAGCCTGGGCAATGGGCCTGTCCTATGTGGTGTATATCATCCTCGCGATTTCCGGTGGTTGGATCTTTTGGTTGCGGCGATCGCGGCAACCTCGGCCAGACTGGCTGCGCCCCTTGCATTTCGTCCTGGGGGCAACGCTCTGCGCGTTGGTGCTGGTGCTGTTGGCGATCGGGGTTGTTGGCACCCTGGGGCACTACGGTAGTTTGGGCCATTCCTGGCATTTACCAGCCGGGTTAGGCGTGGTTGACCTGGTGTTTTTGTCAGCCTGGAGTGCGGTGCAAATTGGCCCCCGTCAACCCCATGCGCGATCGCTCCATTTGGTTGTGAATGGCTTATTATTCGTCGGTTTTATCATCGTGACGATTAGCGGCTGGCAAGTGGTGCAAAAGTATTTGCCGTGAGGCAGGGTTACGGCTCAGGCACACAAGCAACCTAGCCCTTTTGCCATCTTTCTTGGGCGGGGCGGCAGCGGATTTGGCAACACATCTTTACAATAGAAGCAGTGCGTTGCGCCGTTGGAGCGGGTTGTTTTGGTAGAGTCCACTTCTCCGTTGGTCAATTCTGATCAGACCGAGTCCCTTGAGCCGACTCAGTTCAATTTGTCGCCTCTGATTCGGGTGACGTTGTTGGCGCTGTATGGGGCGTTGACCGTGCCGCTGCCATTTTTGCCCCAAGCCGTGGGGCCACACCTACCGCCCGGTTTGTTGTGGGTAGGCATTGGGCTGGGGGCGATCGCGCTGTATGGGGCCTTGAGTGAGCGGGTCGTGGTGGATGAAACAGGAATTCGAGTCAGCTATGCCGCCTGGGTGCCAAAGTTTTTTCGCCCTGGTTGGCTGCTGCCCTGGGCCGATATCAAAGCGCTCAAACCCCGTTCCACCGGGCAAGGCGGCTTAGTGTATTACTTCTTGAGTCACAGTGGACAGGCGTACCTCCTGCCGATGCGGATGGCTGGGTTCGGGCGGTTTGTGGCAATCGTCCAGGCCAAAACGGGGATTGATACAACCGATGTGCGCCCCTTGTCTCAACCGTGGATGTATCTGACGTTGCTGGGGTTCACGGTGCTGCTGTGGTTAGTGGATGCCTGGACAATTGGGATGGCGATCGCCCAGCCTAGTCCCCTGATCGGATAGGTGCGCCCAATGCCAACAACAGATGGGGCAACGCCCCAAATCCAGGCTCAGCACGTCAGTTTTGCCCCCAATGTCTTTAAGTCGCGGCAGTTCAAAAGGCGAGATTTGGCTCAGTTGCCGCCCAATTACATCCTGCGGGATCTGTCGTTTGCCATTGCTCCCGGCGATCGCGTGGCGATCGTGGGGGCTTCTGGTTCTGGCAAAACAACCCTGTTGCGGTTGCTCAATCGGCTGAGCGAACCCACTGACGGGCACCTAGAGTTTCACCAAAAACCCTATGCCCATATTCCGGCCACCGAACTGCGGCAGCGCATTGTCCTGGTGTTACAAGAGACAAAATTGCTGGGAATGACCGTCCAAGAGGCGTTGACCTATCCGCTCAAGCTCCAGAGCCTTCCCCCGCAGGAAATCCAATCGCGCCTACAAACCCATCTGGAACACCTGCGCATTCCCACCGAATGGCTGGGACGGACAGAGTTGCAACTGTCGGTGGGGCAACGGCAATTGGTGGCGATCGCGCGGGCCTTGATGCTGCGGCCCCAAGTCTTGCTGTTAGACGAACCGACTTCAGCCTTGGATGTGGGGCGGACTGACCTGGTTTTGAACGTGCTGACAGAGTTAAATCAGCGCGATCGCCTGACGGTGGTTATGGTCAACCACCAATTGGAGCAGGTACAGCAGTTTGCCAACCGCGTTTTGATGCTCCAGCAAGGGAGTCTTTGTCGCGACCAACCCACCACGGCCATTCCCTGGCCCGACGTGGAACACCAACTGAAAACCGACGAAGCCCAACTGGCGACGGAATGGGATGAAGCCTAAGTACAAATCACTGCGCGGAACCCCAGCGATCGCCCAAGCGCACACCTCATGCAATTACTGGGGAGCCTGGGGTGGTGTGGGTACCAACGCCGTATTCCGAAACAGATACACATCATCCTGAGCGTAGTCAAGGTGAAACCCAGACGACTGCTGGGCGCGATCGCGGAGTTGGGCCACCGCTTCGGGGGAACTGACCCGCCCCGGATGCCGCAGATTCAGCAACACATAACCATAATCCGCGATCGCCACTTCCCCGCTGGCTACCACATGAATGACAGGGCGGTGGGTCAAATGGGGCACCAAAGCCGCCGGAGCCAAGACCGGAGCAGTCGTTTGAATCTGGGCGATCGCCGCTCTACTGGCTTGCCAGGTATTGATCGTACTGAGATAGCGTGACCCAAACAGATAAAACTGCCCCAACGCCACAAACCCCGCCAAAGACCACAACACAATGCGTCGGGGTTGCTGCCACCAGGTACGCTCGGCAGCCAAAGCCCCCATCACCGATACAAGCAAAAACGGCAGAATCGGCAAGGAATATTGATGCACCAGATCCTTGAGAGCGAGATGAATCGATAATAAATTCATGGCCAATTGGGGAATTGCGGCTACAAATGGGGCGAAATGTCCCCAGTTTAGCCCCCAGGCAACGGGAGCTAGCAACACGCAGAGATAGCCCAAGTTCGGCCAGGTAAAGAGGCTCCGAACTAGGATGTCGGGCCGCAGCACGATATTGAGCAAAATTTCGGGGATGGAGTTACCAAACTCGCGATAGTGGGAGGCACCGGGAATACCCAGGGGTTGATAGTGAGGAATGATCACTTGGGTCGCCACCAGAAACCAGACCACCCCCGCCCCAAAGGCGATCGCCCCGCAAACCCGCCGCTGTTCAAACCACCAGAGCCAAATCCCCATCGCTGCGATCGTCAGAGACAGAGCATCCCGACAGCCCAACGCCACTACCACGCACACACTGAACCAGAGAATACGCTTAGCCCGTGCCATGTAAATTGCGGTCAGCATCAACGGTAGAGCAATCACCTCCGGGTGAAAGTCAAACAGATTGAGGTTAAAGATTAGGGGATAGAGCAGGTACACCGCCGCCATTGCGTTGGCCTGGGCCTGTTTTAAGCCAGCTTGCTGGGCCAGGTACCAGGTCGGAATTGCCCCAACCGCCAGCGCGATCGCCTGCACGGCCAACAACCAATGCACAGCGGGCACCAGGCGATACAACACAGACAGGGGATAAAAAATCCAGGCTGCGTGATCGCCCAAAATGTGAATGTTAATAATGGTGGAAATTGGCGGCAAGCCCTGGCTGAGCAAATACAACGGCTGGTCAAAAATGCCCAAATCCCAAGCGTTAGACTGCAATAAGCCATGCCGCACACTGCTCGCGATCGCCAAAATCAGCGTGCTAGCCGTTACCATCCATCCCAGCGATCGCATAGCCTGTCCTTCCATCCCACAAAACACCATCCTTAACCTACACGCTTCCGAGCCCCTCCGATCCGGCCACTGCCCCGCCCCAGCACCACCGACTCCGCCAGAGAATCAACTTTACCGGACAGAATTTGAGGGACAATAGGGGACTGTATGCAATGACGACTGTTTGGCTAGACACGCAATCACGCCTCTAGCCCACGAACACTAGCGACCTAAACTATGGCAACCATCAACGACAATTATCTGAAACTGAAAGCTGGGTATCTCTTCCCAGAAATTGCCCGTCGGGTCAATGCCTTTGCAGAAGCCAACCCCGATGCTCCCATCATCAAATTGGGCATTGGCGACGTGACCGAACCCCTCCCGGAAGCCTGCCGGACGGCCATGATCAAAGCAGTCGAAGACATGGGCGATCGCGCCACCTTCCAAGGCTATGGCCCCGAACAGGGATACGGTTGGTTACGGGAAAAAATTGCCCAACACGACTTTCAGGCCCGAGGCTGCGACATTGATGCCTCCGAAATTTTCATCTCTGATGGCTCCAAGTGCGACACAGGCAACATCCTCGACATCTTCGGCAAAAACAACACCATTGCCGTCACTGACCCGGTTTACCCCGTGTATGTTGACACCAACGTCATGGCTGGCCACACTGGCGACGCCAACGACAATGGCGAATACGGCGGGTTGGTCTATTTGCCCATCTCAGCAGAAAATAACTTCACGGCTGAAATTCCCAGTCAGCCTGTGGATTTGATTTATCTGTGCTTCCCCAACAACCCTACCGGGGCCACGGCAACTAAAGAGCATTTGCAAGCCTGGGTTGACTATGCCCGCGCCCACGGTTCCATCATCTTTTTTGATGCAGCCTACGAAGCGTTTATCACCGACCCCAGCCTGCCCCACTCCATTTACGAAATTGACGGGGCCAAAGACTGCGCGATCGAGTTTCGCTCCTTTTCCAAAAATGCAGGCTTCACAGGCACGCGGTGTGCGTTAACCGTTGTGCCCAAAACTTTGCGGGCCAAGGCCGCCGATGGCTCCGCTGTGGAATTGTGGAAACTATGGAACCGTCGCCAGTCCACCAAGTTCAACGGGGTTTCCTACATCGTGCAGCGGGGGGCCGAGGCCGTCTACTCGCCGGAAGGCCAAGCCCAAACCAAAGCCTTGGTGAGCTTCTACATGGAAAATGCCCGCATCATTCGGGAACAACTGACCGCCGCAGGGTTGCAGGTCTACGGCGGCACAAACGCCCCCTATGTTTGGGTAAAAACGCCCAATGGCTTGTCCAGTTGGGACTTTTTCGATAAGTTGCTGCAACTGTGTAATGTCGTTGGTACGCCCGGCTCTGGCTTTGGGGCAGCCGGTGAAGGCTATTTCCGCATCTCGGCATTCAACAGTCGAGACAATGTGGAAACCGCCATGCAACGGATTACCGAAAAGTTCAAGGTCTAGGCACTCATCCCCATCAGACGTTTGGTTTAGAGGGGCGATCGCGGCTCAATTCTGGAGCTGAATCTGGCGCAGTGCAGCGGCCACGGGCGATCGCCCCCACCCAACTCGGCCCCACCGTCTGCGCCCCCCAGCCCATCGGTGCTACTTTCGGCGATCGTTCGGGCATTCTAGAGGCACACTTCAATCGGGTCTCTACCAAGTTTTGAACCTCTATGCAGATTTCTACCGCACTGGCTCCCGGCAGTCAGTGTACCGATTCGCTTTCTCAAAATCCGCTGTCACCTTGTTTCCCACCACCCCCTGAGCCACAAGGCTCCACCCTTGGCACACAAGTGGGCTCATCGTGCTATGGCGGTGTGGCCGATGATGCCTTGAAAGACGAAGACAATGCCGGGTGGGTGTTGGATTTAGCCCCAGCGGTACAAGCCGCCTGGCTCCAGCGAATTCGGTGGCTGCGCCTGGTCGATCGCCTCGCAGAACAAGCCCTGATTCAGGCTGACCCAACCCGTTTTACCCGGTTTTTAGCCGGGTGGCAGCAGTTAAAAATCCAGGGCACCCCTCCACCAGCCCATCCCGATCGCCCATTGCTAGAAGAATTGCGCCAAGCCTGGTTTGGGCAACATGGCCAGCGGTTTGATGCCCCAGCGATCGCCGCCTGGGAGCGCTACCTCACCACCATCCATCGCTATCACCAGCCAGGATTGGTATTCACAACCCTGGCGGAATATGAAACCTTTTTGGTCGATATGGGCGGTGGCTTTTTTCAAGTTTTTCCCTTTGTAGCCGCCCATCAACGAGCAGCGATCGCCTACTGGGGACGACTGGATCAGATTTACAATCAATTGCGTGATCTCCAAGAAGACTTGCAGCAAGGGCTGTGTTACTTTCCAACCCAGGTTTTAGCCCAGTTTGGCCTGCACCGCGAGGCACTGCTCGACCCAGCCCAACGAACGGCGGCCCCCTACCAACACCTGATGCAGTTCTGGGTGGATAAATACTTGCCACGGCTCCGGCGCAAAGCCCGCCAAATTGCCCGCCACACCGATCTCCATCCCTCTTGGGCAATTTTTCTAGAATGGTCGATCGCGCGGTATCGGCGGATCGAAACCACCTTGCGAGAGTGCGCCTTTGATTATGAGCGGTTTACTGCGGTGTATTGGCCCCGCGTCCAGGCTGAGTTACCCCAGTTGCGATCGCAGGTTCAAACCCTTTCGCCCCAAACCACAGCCACCCGGCCTGTCGTCTTACATGCCCCCACAATCAGCAGGATGACGACTAACGCTTAAACCTGGCCAACATACCTTTCACTTCTTGCCACAGCGGCGAGGGAGCCGCGATCGCCTGGGGATGGGTTAAAAGGCCATGCCGTGGGCTGAACAAAAATGACAAGCAAAACAGCCCAGCCGCCACCATCACCACCGCAGGGCCAGAGGGCAAATCGTAATAAAAACTGAGATAAATGCCACTGAGACTCGCGATCAGACTAATGGCAGCCCCCAACAGCATCATCTGGTGGAGCCGCGTCACCAACAGATAGGCGGTTGCCCCCGGCGTGACCAGCAGCGCCAACACCAAAATCACTCCGACCACTTTAAGGCTGGCCACGATCGTCAGCGCGATCAAAATCATCAGCCCAAAGTTGAGCAAGTTCACCGGCAACCCCGCCGCCTGCGCCCCAGCCGGATCAAAGGTATAAAACTGCAATTCTTTGAACAGCAGGACGGTGACAACAACCACGATCGCGGCAATGACCAACGTGCTGACTACATCGTCCCAACTCACGCCCAAAATATTGCCAAACAGAAAGTGGGTCAAATCTACTTTGTTGTCTTTTTGAATGACGGTAATGAGGGTAATCCCAAAGGCAAAAAACGCAGAAGACACAATACCCATGGCTGTATCTTCTTTGATGGGCGATCGCGTCCGGATGAGGGCAATCAGCACCGCACTCACCACGCCAGAAATAAACGCGCCCAGAAAAATGTTGACCCCCACCGCAAAGGCAATAGCCAACCCCGGCATGACCGAATGACTAATGGCATCGCCCAACAGGGCCAAGCGCTGCACCATCAGGTAGCTGCCTACCACTGCACACAAAACCCCGACGATCGCCGCCACAATCAGCGATCGCTGCATGAAATCGTACTGGAGCGGATCCAACAGCAGGTGTAGCATGGCGATCACGCCGCGATCGTGGTGAAAAAGTGCACCATACCCCCGTAGGCCCGTTGGAGTGGTTCTGGTTGCAACACACTCTGCCGTGGCCCGTAGGCAACCAGTTCCCGGTTGAGCAATACCAAATCATCAAAATGGGTAATGGCTTCCCCCAGGTCATGATTGACCACAATCACCGTTTTGCCAGCCAGGGCCAGGTCGTGCAAAATCTCAAAAATGACCGCTTCCGTCTTTTGGTCGATCCCCGTGAGGGGCTCATCCAGACAAAAAATTGCGGCTTCTTCCGCCAAAGCCCGTGCCAAAAACACTCGCTGTTGCTGCCCGCCAGACAGTTGCCCAATGGGCCGATCGCGAAATTCACTCATCCCCACGCGATCGAGGGCCGCTGCCGCCACTTGACGACTCACATGAGAAAAGCGCCGAAACCAGCCCGACTTACGAATCCGCCCCATCATCACCACATCCCACACGGTTGCAGGGTAAGTCCAGTCAATCTGCGATCGCTGGGGCACATAGGCCACTTGGCGCAACTGCTGGAGCAACGGCTGCTGGTCGTAATTCACATGGCCCTGGTCGATCGCCACTAATCCCAACATGGCTTTCAACAACGTGCTTTTACCCGCCCCGTTTGGCCCAATAATGCCCGTCAACCGCCCCGGCTGAATCGTCAAACTCACATCCCGCAGAGCCCGCACCGAACGGTAAGACACAGTTAAATGATTTACATTCAGCACGATTCATTCTCCGTTAGTAAAGCGTCTGCGGTTGAGGCCCTCGCTTTCTCCGGCGTCGCTCCGTCATTCCAACAAGGCAGAAAGAGTAAGGCTGGTTTTCATCATAGCTAAAAATGAAATGAAAATGAAAGGCAATATGAAAGAAAAATGAATCTTGTTATACAGTGAATTATGAAGTGAAAATGAAATGAGAAATCCATCAGTTTATGGTGTTTCCTCCTGGCGCTACTGCGTGGCCGTTGCTGAAGCTGGCCCCCACACTCCCCCCCCAAAGCAATTCTGGGCGATCGCGGCGAGGGGCGATCGTGGCCTTGCTGGCCGTCCTGCTGGCAGGGTGTTCCGCTGTGCAACGCCCGACAGCCACCGACAAACCCACGGTGGTGTCAACAAGTACCATTCTGGCCGACTGGACAGCCACGATCGGGGGCAACGAGATTAATCATCGGGGCATTTTGCAACCCGGAGCCGATCCCCATGTTTACGAGCCAAAACCCAGTGACAGCCGTACCTTAGAAACAGCCCAGTTGATTTTTTACAATGGCTATAATTTGGAACCGGGGCTGATTCGGTTGATGGAATCGGCGGGGCAAAAAGCCAAAAAAGTGCCCGTGGGAGAAGTGGTCAAACCGCTGCAAATGACGAAGGAAGGCAAAGGCACCGTGCCCGATCCCCATGTGTGGGGGGATGTGAAGAACGCGATCGCAATGGTCAACAAAATTCGGGATGAACTCATCGCCCTCTCCCCCGACGATAAAGACCGATTTACCCAAAACGCGGCCCAACTGACCCAAGACTTGCAACAACTGGATCAATGGATTGCGCAACAAATCCAAACGATTCCCCCCAAACAGCGACAACTGGTCACAACCCACGATGCCTTCCAGTATTACGCCAACGCCTATGGCCTCAAGGTACCGGGCACCCTCATTGGGATCAGCACGGAAGAGCAACCCAGCGCCCAAACGGTGCAACGGCTAGTCACAGCAATCCAAACGGCTGGCATTCCTGCCATTTTTGCAGAAACAACCTTGAACCCCACGTTGATTCAAACCGTGGCCCAATCCGCCGGGGTCAAACTGGCGTCCCAAAAGCTCTATGCCGATTCCGTTGGCGCACCGGGCAGCGACGGGGAAACTTACATCAAAATGATGCAGGCTAACACAAAGGCGATCGCCGAAAATCTGGGAGGCAAAGGCACTCCTGCGCCTGCACCCCAGCCCTAAAACTGAGTCATCGATCTCAGCCACAAAAATGGCCCAGCCACGCTGAGCCACCCAAAAAGGGATAGAAAGGATCAACCTAAGCGGCGATCGGCGTTTCCGCTCCCGGTGCCGATTGCAACTGGGTCGCCAATTCTTTGAGCCGCCGAATGCGCTCCTCCGTAGGTGGATGGGTCAAGAACAACGCCTGTAAGCCCTTGGGCGGTAGGGGATTCATGATGAGCAAGGGAGCCATTGTGGGATTACCCTGCATGGGGGTTTTCCGACTGGCGACTTCCAGCTTTTCCAAGGCACTGACCAACGCCAGAGGATTTTGGGTCAATTGGGCCGACCCCAAATCAGCAGCATATTCGCGGGTACGGGAGATCGCCAGTTGAATCAGGGAGGCAGAAAAGGGAGCCAACACAATCAAAAACAGCACGCCAAGGGGATTGTTGCCCTGGCGACCCCGGCCCACAGGGGTGAAGAGTAAGCCAAAGCTCAAAATCTGACCGAGATAAGTAATAGCTCCGGCAATCGTACCGGCGATCGCCTGAGTCAGGGTATCCCGATTTTTCACATGGGTCAGCTCGTGGGCAATGACACCATCCAATTCCTCTGAAGACAGCAGTTTGAGCAAGCCTTCGGAAACGGCCAGGGTGGCGTGGTCAGGATCCCGCCCGGTGGCAAAGGCGTTGGGCGATTGGGTGGGAATCACAAATATCTTGGGCATGGGGATTTCCGCGCGATCGCTCAACCGGGCCACCCGTTCATACAACTCTGGCGCATCAGCCTGGGCGAGTGGGCGAGTTTGAAAGGCGGCTAAAGCGGCCTGATCGGAAAAATACCAGGAGCTGATGCTGGTGAAAGCCGCCAACGCCAGACCAATGTACAAGCCCGTTTCATTACCAACAAGGTAGTACCCACCGAGCACGAGCAAACCACTCAGCAAGCCCAACAAGCTAACGGTTTTGAGTTCATTAATCCCAAATCGCATAGGAATCTTGTATCAATATATTGCTGTTCCTCACTATGGCTGGGGTGCCCGCGACGGCGCATCTACCGCCAGAAGAATATCCTCCATTCAAAAGTAAGAAACCGCAGGAGCGATCGCCCATCAACCTGCGATCGCATAGTGAACCAACTGGCCCAGCCGCGTGCGCAAAGTCTCCAGACCCAGGCGTTCACTGGCCGACACAAACACTGCTTGGGGAAACTCATCTTGTGCCAGCGCGAGTTGATCGCCATCAACCTGGTCAATTTTGTTAAACACCAGCAGCACCGGCCCAGGGGCGATCGGCATCTGGGTTAAAATCCCCATGACCGAGCGAATGTGACTTTGCCAGGCCGGATGGGATAGATCAACCACATGCAGCAGAGCGGTCGCTTCGGTCACTTCCTCCAAGGTGGCCCGAAAGGCATCCATCAACGACGGCGGCAACTCATGAATAAACCCCACTGTATCTGTCAGCAAAATTGCCGTGGGGCCGCTCGTCACCGCATCGGGCACAACTAAGCGCCGGGTCGTCGGGTCAAGGGTGGCAAACAGTTGGTCAGCAGTATAAACCTCGGCATTAGTCAGCACATTGAGCAAGGTTGACTTGCCTGCGTTGGTGTAGCCCACAACCGCCACTGAAGGGACTTCCTCATGTTGGCGACGTTGGCGCATCCGGGCGCGATGGGCTTGCAGTTGGTTCACTTCCTGTTGCAACCGAGAAATGCGGCGTTGAATGGCTCGACGCTCCGTTTCTAACTTGGTTTCCCCTGGTCCCCGCGTCCCGATACCGCCTCCCAACCGCGACATGGCCCGCCCTCGCCCCGTCAGCCGGGGTAAGAGGTATTCCAGTTGGGCCAATTCCACCTGGAGTTTGCCTGCCCCCGATTGAGCCCGTTGGGCAAAAATATCGAGAATCACTTCCGTGCGATCGACCACCCGTAAACCCGTTTGATTTTCCAAATTACGCACTTGGGCGGGCGATAAATCGCGATCGAACACAATTAATGAGGCCCCAATCGTCTGGGCCACGCGGGCAATTTCTTGCACTTTTCCTTCGCCAACCACCGTTTGGGGGTGGGGCCGGGGTCGCCGCTGGGTCAAGGTTTGCAGCACTTCACCCCCAGCAGTATCTACCAAGCGGGCCAATTCGGCCAAACCATCCTGAAAGCGCTGATTGGAAATATCTTGAGTGTGTAGGCCGACTAATAAAACGCGATCGTGGCTGGGATCAACATCTTGGGCAACAAATTCCCGCCGAAATTCCTCCTCTAACCCTTCCACCAAGCTCAAAAAATCTTGCTCGGCTAATAGGTCAAGCTTGAGCGGGGGCGAAATTGTCCAACTCGTTTCGGGATGGGGTACGAGATGAGCCAGGAACGCCTCTTGCACATACCCAGTCGCACCACCGCCGCGTCGCTCAAAACCGCCCCCGCTGAGGGTCAAGGTCACTAACGCATCCAGGCGTTGAATAGCCATCATAGTGAGGGTGGCTTCGCTAGGGGGTTCTGGTTTTAACTGGGTGGCCAAGCACCGAATACCGCACAACCGTTCAGCCCCATAGCGTGGTAGTTCCAGAGGGGGAATGCGGGTTTGCCGCACGGAACCCACGCCCACGCGAATCACTTGTCCCCGCCGATTGATATAGACACAAACAGGTTGTCCGATCTCGGTGCTAATCGCGGCTAACCGTTGGGCAAATTCAGACGTGGTGACGCGATCGCGGGGTAGTCGTTGTTGATAGAGGCGCTGGAGTTGCTTGAGTTGACTGGATTTGATGCCTTGGAGATTGCCGTGAACTGTCTCGATAGGGCCTCCTCATAGATTGCGAAATGAACTGCGAAGGTTTCGCTCCATTGTATCGAGGATTGCAAAGGGATCGAGGCTTGCAAGTGCATCGGGCATAGCGCGATCGCCGAAAGGTCGAAAAATGTTCCACGCAATCAGACGGTTCATCAGGATGAGGCATTAAAACAGTACGGTGCACCCAGACAAAAGATTTGAAAACTTGAAGAGTGTGATTAGTTTCTTAAATCAAACCCTTACAATTCTGGGTTAAAAACCATCCGATGGGTAGAGCTTAATCTAAGTTTTTTGAGACAGAACAAGAAAGGATAAGAAATATGAATTGAATTCTTTCCGCCAACATACGCCTGCTGGTGCGAAAGGAATAACACAACACAATTTTACGCTTGATCAGTGCTTAGTCAAAATGGTACAACTCAGCACAATCAGGAAAAAATTAGGCCAAGAAATGAATATACTAGGCAGCATCACCAGCTCGATCTAGAGCTTGTTCCGAAATGGAGTTAATTTTGGTGTAGGTGTTAGTAAGCTCCCTTAAGTGAGCTAATTTGGCTATTTTGCTGCCTCCGGCATAGAGCCTAGGAATGCTGGCTAGACTGGCGATCGCCGCTAACAGTCAACAGCAGCAGCGATGAAATCTTTCATCTCGAAGCCTAGAGCTTAATCAATATTCGAGGTTAAATTCGTCACCGTTTTAACACTTAGCACTGAGAAAGAGGATAACTTTTTCTGAATTGATTCATTGGTTCAACGTCATCTACTTTCAGCGTTTTGATTGGCCATTTCTTGATAGCAGCGATCGCGCCGTAACACAAATTACAAATTATTGAATTTAACTTACAACAGGTAAGAATATCGTTCTCATTCGATTGACTGTTTCTATTGATACGTTGCGGCGCGTCCGAATGAGCTATGGTGTAAAAAGATTGATAGTCTGGCCCTAAGGCTTTTTGAGGAACCTGCCAGCGGCTTCTCAAACACAAGCCTCCAAGATAATTCAATGTAATTCTTAAGAAAATCTTAAAAAGGCTTTAGAATTAAGTGTGGTGATTGGAGGACAAACGTGTTTATACGACTTGCAGAGCAACATCGCCAGTTCGTCCAAGACTTGGTCATGAACTTACAAGCTTTGGCGACGGTTCTAGAACGACAAGGGTATCTCGCATCGTGCTATACCTGCGGCGGTCAAATGAATAGCGCCTCATTTATGGTGAGTTTGGCAGATAACCACCTAATTCGCTTCCTCGTCTCGGACTATGGCATTACCTGGACGGAGATGCGTGACGATCGCGAACTAATGAAACTCGAAGGGGCCGAAGCCATCAGTCAGCTTCAGGAGCTAGCTAATCTAGCGAAGTACCAAGTTAAGCCGACACAGTACCGTCCGACGATCGCCCTAGAAACTCTGAGCTAGCAGAAGGCCAGTAGCGTGACCCACTGCTGTTGCTCCAAGAACTAGAGAGTGAGCGATCGCTAAGTCTCCAATTAAAGTCCATCCAAGCACCTATCCACGGCAACAACGCGACTCCCTAGTGGCCCATACGGTCATAACTGAACACTGAAGTGGTGCGGGAGAAAAACTGCCTTGCCCAAAGTCGAGCAGTAGGGATTTAGGCCCATTAGAAGGCCAGGGAGCAGGTCAATTGAGAGCCAGCATAATCCGCGTTTGATCCCATGCGCTGTATCCCTCTGGTCGAATCACTCCGGTTGCATGACGTTTATCCAGTTGCCACTCACACCAAGGCGATTGGATGCATAGATCAGCAACCGTAACAGAAACTTTACACAAGATAACCGTTACAAAATGTTCGGTTGTTCGAATTCATCAAATATCTAACTAACACCCTAAGCCAATCAATCCAGCAAACACGCGGATCCGCGAGAAAGCGCGATCGCTCGTCTTCACGAGTTTAGAGTCAGCCAGCTACCAACGGATTGCTAGCAGAACTTTACAAATCTGAACAGTAGTGTTAACTTGAATGTACGGTTGAAACAAACCGTTACATACATAACCGTACATATTCGTTAGCACTCATTACGGAACTATGACAACAACACTGCAACGCACCGAGCGTGCCAGCGTGTGGCAAAGCTT